>OJGS01000504.1_pt1 | contig 12413 bp, 9 predicted proteins | sample 1594531 | NCBI WGS metagenome assembly OJGS01 (sample SAMN05416816, study PRJEB24817) | seawater metagenome | isolation source: Sea water | place: Canada:Atlantic | collected 2013-07 | reverse complement strand
CGAGATCAGCCTCGGTCTCGTGGGCTCGGAGATGTGTATAAGAGACAGATCTTGAGAGGCTCGATTCACTCATCAAAGACCGCTCCATCGATTATCGTGAGGTCCGGAAACTAGCCCAGGAGATGAAAAAGGAAGCGCCCTTCAAAGACTCATTGATCGTGCTTAACCCGAAGATTGGCTCAACCGGCCAACGACGACTGCAGTGCAGTCTGCGTTTCGATCACGTTTTCGAGCTACTTGCGACTCACGAGGATCGTACCGCTACGGATGAGCCTGTCCTCTGGGGGGTGCCCTTCCCCGGCCCAGTTACCTCATCTGCTCGCACCTTCTCCACGGATCCGGCCGATCCTTGATCAGCAAAATTCCAACGTTAATCGGAATGGCGTTGGACAACTTCCACTTCCCGTTTAGCGCTTAGGGATGGCCCCTAAAATTTTGATCGTTACCGACGACGCCGGCGAATCCTACGAGATCCTTTATGCCCAGCATCGCCTGATGGAAGCCGGCTTCACTCCGGTGATCGCCGCCACCCAGAAGAAACAACTCAATGGTGTGATCCACGACTTCTATCCGGGCTGGAACACCTACATCGAGAAACCGGGTTACCTAATCGATGCCGATATCAGTTTTGATGACGTCAACGTGGATGACTACGTCGCCATCCTCTTAATCGGTGGTCGCGCCCCCGAGTTCCTTCGGCACGAGGCAAAACTCATCGAGATCACTCAAGCCTTCGCCGCTCAGGATAAATGGATTCTGTCCCTTTGCCACGGCATCCAAATCCTCCTCGCGGCAGGAATTGGCAATGGCCTCAAACTCACCTGCTACGAAAACGTCCGTTTCGAGCTGGAATCATGCGGTGGCACCTGGGTCAACGAAGAGTGCGTGCGCGACGGGAAGATCATCACCGGTCAGACGTGGGGCAGCCACCCCGACTTCTATCGCGAGGTCTTCAAGCATCTCAGCGCTACCGGTTGATCACTTAAACGACCCATTCAGCCGCGATCAAAACGTTCGCGACACCACGCACCGACCGTCTCAACGACATGGGGAACTGCCCCGGGATCGAAGGTATGATCGATTCCCGGCAATTCTACGAACTGCACATCTGAAGTGGTCGCTCGAGCGAGGGCATCCCGTGAATCTTGAATCGGGACCACGTCGTCAGCATCGCCGTGCAACAACAGCCACGGCACCCGAACCTTGGCCGCATCCTCAATCACGGATTCAATACCCCGTAGGTCGTCCATGTAAGCCTGCGAAAGCACCAAGCCTTCCTTGTCGAACATGAGACCTTCCCCGGGAGTGAGATCACCAAAGGCATCTTCGGCAAATGCTCGGGTGTGCACGATGCCCGCCAAAGAGACGAGCCACTGGATCCGCTCGTCACGGGCAGCTTGGCGCACACCAACAGCGCCACCCATGCTGTGACCCACGTAACAGACTTTAAATCCGGCCTTCGTGAGGGCGCCGACGATCGCATCGAGGTCGGCCACTTCCTTGGTAATATTCGATGCCGAAAAGTCTCCTTCGGAGTCGCCATTGCCCGACCAAGAGTGGCGAACGACATTGAGCCCCTGGTCCGCCCACCCTTCGGCCATCTCTACAAGAAACGACCGGTCCATCGTTCCAGTTACACCGTGTCCTAGGACAATGATCTCAGAACGATTCGGTGCACCTAAATGAAAGGTGAAATCTAAATGCTCGCCCTGAGCATTGGTCAGAGTGGAAGGGAATTGAGGCTGTGACATTAAGGATCATATTTGCGGAAAACGATCAGACCGCAAGACCCTCTCTGCTATCTGAAGAACTTGCTCGGGTCCTTCCCCCAAAAAAGCGGGGGAGACAATCTCCTCCGCGCTTTAGACCACGACAAGGTGCGACCTGAATTGGCAGGTCGCACCTAAGTGGCGGCAATCATTCCTTTAGGAATTGTAATCGATCTTGAGCTCGATGGGGAGCACGGCGTGAGTTTTGACGGCCTTGCCATCTTGAGTAGCAGGCTCGAAGCGCCATTGCTCAACGGCGGTTACGATGCTCTTCTTGAGCTCGGCATCGACCAAAGTCAGGACGACGACCTCACTGGGCAGGCCGAGTTCATCGATGACCAAACGAACGCGGACGGTGTCGCCCTCATGCGAACGAGCGAAGACGGGGAAACCACTTCGGTCGGTTGAGGAGCGGTCCAGTTTTCGTGGTCAGGCTTAGCGCTGCCAGGATTAGGAATGGCGAAGGCTGAAGAGGCCAGCAGAGTGGCGCCGAGGATAACGGAGGAGATGGATTTGAGTGAGTTATTCATGATAGAATTCCGACAAGCGGTATTGAGGATTTGAGTTAGAGTTTTTGAAGAGCAGCGATGATCGCGTTTCCGATTCCTCTCTTTACATCCGCCGTGCCAACTCATAAAACAAAATTTATTATGCTGATAATCATCTATTTATAAAATTACTCACTTTTACAACTAATCAACTTCTTCACGCAGGTGAAACTCGCTCCTCCCATAAATGGGACGATTTACGGTAATTTGCCGCGATCAGCCTCGGCAGCCGTTATCGATTCACCGATGAGGTTGTTGGAACTCTGATTCCACCGCTGGAAATGCCGGATGTTGCGCTAGCGCGGACCGTAACTGCGCAAGCACCGCGGGGGAAACCGCATCATCTGCCAAGGGGTTCTTTTCCATCACATCTTCGGCAACATCAATGACCCTACCATCGTGATAAACCTTCACCCGACCATCGTAGGCGAACGCCGCCCGTTGCGTCCGAAATTGGCCCCATCGTGGATCATAGTGGCAAAAGACCCATTGACGTTCCAATCCCGAATTCCCCTCAATTGTAGGGAGAAAACTGATACCATCCAACGTCAACGCCCGAGCGGACTCGTCACGATGGGCGGAAACTAAGTCGAAGAGCGTAGCCTTCATGTCGGTGAAATCGATGAGCTGGTCGCGGACTTCACCCACCGGGGTTTTGCCAGCCCAGGAAACGATCAGCGGCACGTGGATGCCGTCGTCGATCGTCTGGCCTTTGGCGCCCGTGACTTCGCGGCCGGCTATCTTCGATACAATCTGACGAGGCGTGCCGTTGTCACCGGTGAAAATGATTAGCGTGTCCTCTAACAGCCCCTCTGCGGCCAATTTGTCATGAATGCGCCCGACCAAATTATCGCAGTAATTGACCATATCAACAAACGCTTCCTGCTTCGTCAGCTCGGTGCTGGTGCTATCCGGCGTGTGCACGAAAGGGTCGTGCACGAGCGCCATGGGGTAATAGATGAAGAACGGCTCGTCGCTCTTCCGTTCGATAAAATCGCAGATGTAATCCGTGGAGTGATCAGGACCGTAAGTGCCCGCCAGCTCCGCCTGTAGCCTTTTGCCATTCTCTTCGATCAAAGGATCCCAAAACCGCTCCCCTGATTTCTTACCTTCCGTAACCTGCCAGAGGCTCCATTCGTCAAAGCCCGCGTCACCGGGGCGGCTCGAATCGCTTCCGCGATCGAACTTATCGACGCCATGCGAAATTCCATTCAATTGCCACTTACCAGCGATCATCGTGGCGTAACCCGCTTCCTGCATGAGATGTCCGATGGTTGGCAGATCGGGATTCAGGTAGCCAAACTCCTCGTAGTTATAGGCATTATAGCGACCCGTCATGATCTGCACCCGGGAAGGGGTGCACAGTGGTGTCGAATAACAGTTGGTGAAGCGCAGGCCGCCCGCCGCGAGTTGATCCAATCGCGGAGTCTCGTAACTCAACCCACCATTTGCCGCCACACACTCGTAACCCATGTCGTCGGCCATGATCAGCACCACATTGGGCCGCCGAGCCCCGGCCGTATTTAGAAAGACAAAGAGAGCCAACAAGCAGGCCAGACGGGATAGGGTAACTTTCATGGGTTAGGGGATATTGAAGCTGACCATTGATCAGAGTCGGAATTGAGTCTCATGCAAAGCGGATTCCCATAGAGGATGTAGAATCCGCAGTTGTCGGAAATCCTCAATGCCAGGAACGGAATACAGTCCGCCCGTCTCAACTACCTCGGTTTCTTGCTGATGACCGCATTTTCCGGTGCATCCCGATACCTACCGCATACCGACTGACAAACCATTCGTCGGCACCGAGAGGTTCACCGGTTTACCACTCGCAGCGGATTCGTAGATCGCGGATGTGATAACGATGTCACGACGACCCATGGCGGCCGGCACCGTAGAAGGCTCGTCTTGCAAGATCGCGGCAGCGAATCCGTCCATCTGGTGAGCTTGTTGGTTAAACCTATTGATAGGCTCAAATGCGCGCCCGTCTTCGGTCATACGCAATCCGCCGTAGGAAAACGCCGGACCGATCTCGATCTTCCTATCAGGTGCGGTCGCGATGAAATCGTTTTGACCGAAGTCACCACTCGAGACGCCTTCAAGCCGCGAGCCATCGGCCCAGTCGAGTTGAAAGCGCATGGTGTCTTCGACCTCATTGAATAACTCAGGACGATTCTTGGGGTCTTCATGGGCCGTGATGGTGGTCGGCATTATTTCTCCTTTGGCCATGAGCGCGGATTGAATGACATAGATGCCCACGTTCATCAATTGGCCTCCTCCTCCGAGTTTCTTGTCCATCCGCCAAGTCCGGCGGCCTCCCATGCGATAGGCAAACCCACCTGTCATGGCCGGCGCACCGCCCCACTCGCGGTTGGCGGCGATCTCGAGCACCCGTTGATGATACGGATGAAAGTGCAGTCGATAGCCGATCGAGAAGCGCACGCCGGCTCGATCACAGCCTGCGATCATCTCATCGCAATCGGCCACGGTGCCGGCCATCGGTTTCTCACAAATGACGTGTTTTCCCGCCGCGGCCGCAACGAGCACATCGCGCTTATGCAGTCCCGGTGGAGTCACCACGTAAATGATGTCGATCTCAGCGTTATCCGCGATGCGGTGCATCGTCTCGTAACTGTAAATACTCTTCTCGGAAAACCCATGGTCAGCCGCGTAACGGCGGCCTTTGCCCTTCGGGTCACCGGTTACGACTCCACGCAACTCACAGAGTTCGGTTTCAAGCAAAGCCGGGGCGAGCTGACCTCCGGCGTAGGACCCCATGCCGACGAGCGCCACGCCAAGCTTACGGCCCCTGGGTAGAAGATCACCTGGGGCGGCCTGAAGACCGAGACTCAATCCAGCGGCACCGAGCGCGGAGGTAGCAAGGAAGCGGCGACGAGAAAAAGGCGTGAACGGGGTAACTTTCATGAGAACCAGCATGGGCGATCGAAGACGTTAGGCAAATCCACGCACAGGTTAGCACCGCAAACTGTGCCGGTGATTATGCCGGGAATTGTTTTGGCGTATAGAAGTGAACCGGGTCGAATTCCCGATGGCGCGTCTGTGATGCGGCTCATCCGCGCGTCGTCGCCTACGCTCGTGATAACGCGCACACGTTGAAATCGCCGCGCAGACTCGTAGCGAAAGATTGCTCCGACAGGCAGATCTCAACGTATTCGCCCATGCGCTACATCCGTCACTTGACCCCTCAAGGACCCGCCTGGGCGACCCTCGCCCCCGACGGTGACACCAAGGCCATCGAAGGAGATCTATTCGGCGAGCACGCCGTCACCGACCGGCACGTGACGCCGAGTCAGATCCTCGCACCAATCGCTCCGACCAACATCATCGGCATCGGCCGCAATTACCCCAAACACGCCGCCGAGGGCAAGAAGAGCGTGCCGGAGCGACCGATGTGGTTCGTTAAAACCACGGGCTCTTTGCAACACCCAGACGAACCCATCGTGCTGCCGCTTTCCTCGACGAAAGTCGATTACGAGGGTGAGCTTGCGATCGTGATCGGCCGCGACGCGAAGAACGTCAGTAAAGCGGACGCCATCGACTATGTGCTTGGATACACCATCGGCATCGATGTGTCGGCGCGTGATTGGCAACACCACCTAGGCGGCGGACAGTATAATCACGGGAAGAGTTTCGACACCTTTTGTCCGCTAGGACCGTTCCTGGTCGATCCAGCTGAAGTCCCCAATCCTGACAACTTGCGCCTGACCACGCGCGTCAACGGCGAGGTGCGCCAGGACGCTTCGACCTCCGAAATGGTGTTCGATGTGCGCACGCTGATTTCCTTTCTCAGCAACGACCTCACTTTGCCCGCCGGCACAGTGATTTTAACCGGCACGCCAGAATGGGTCGGGTTCGCTCGCTCTCCGCCCGTCTGGCTGCAACCCGGTGATACAATCCAGGTCGATATCGAGAATCTCGGCACGCTGAGTAATCCCGTGATTGCAGCGAGCCTCTGAGGTAGGGACGGACCCGCCGGGCCGTCCGCGGCTAGATGGCAGAGAGATCGCAGTCTCACGCGCACGGTTGTTGCAGACCAATCATTCGAGCTGAGAGGCAGGATCGGACGGCCCAGCGGTCCGTCCCTACCTTGTCGGAGGCTATCCCAATTTTTCAATCAACGCATCCGCGCAGAGTTGAGCGAAACTGTCGTCGTTGATATTGGCCTCAGATTCGATGACGGGGATGTCGTCGCGGAGATTTGATTTCAGCGATTCGAACAGGGCCGTGTCTGCGGCGGGGTTGTGGAAGGGCTGGCCGGGAGCGCTGATCACGCTGATGCTGCCGCCGGGGATGAGCACGGTGACCGGGGCGGAGTAGGCGTTGATTTTCTCCGCCAAGATGCGGCCGAGCTCGGTGCACTCTGCCGCGTTGGTCCGCATGAGGGTAACCTGTTCGTTGTGCACGTAGAAATTTCGGTCTGCGAATTGAGCGGGCACGCTGTCGCGTTCGCCGAAGTTAACCATGTCGAGGCACCCGGGAACAACGATGGCCGGAATCTTGGCGCGAGCGGTGGCGCTGAGGCGATCGGGCCCGGCGTTGAGCACGCCACCGACGAGTTCGTCGGCCCATTCGGTGGTGGTGATGTCGAGCACACCGGAAATAAGACCGCTGTCGATGAGGGACTCCATGGCTCGGCCGCCGCTGCCGGTGGCAGCGAAGACGAGCACTTCATAACCGGCTGCTTCCATGATGCGCTTGGCTTCGGTTACGCACTCGGTGGTGTTGCCAAACATGCTGGCGACAATGAGGGGTTTCTCGTCGAGAGGAGCCGAAGTGGATTGTCGCCGGGTAGCGGAGTTGACCATGCCCGCGATTGCTCCGGCGGCGTTGCTGAAGATGAGTCGCGAAACGCGATTGATACCGGACACATCAACGATGGCGGGCATCATGGTGATGTCCGAGGTGCCGACGTAGTGAGCGGTTTGCCCACTCGCGAGCGTCGACACCATCAGCTTTGGGAAACCGAGAGGTAGCGCGCGCATGGCGGTCGTGGCGATAGCAGTGCCGCCGCCGCCGCCGAGGGAGATGATTCCGTGTATCTGGTTTTCGGATTCAAGTCGGGCCACGATCACCGCGGCGGCGCGGCCCATGAGAGTCACACATTCACCACGGTCTTGGCGGGCGAGGATGGCGTCGGTTTCCGAATCATCGAGTGCAGCCAGAACTTCCGTGCGGGAGACATCGGGGACGATCGCGGGATCAGCGAGGCTGCCGACATCGATCAGGAGCGTGGCGAACCCTTGAGTTTTCAGGTGTTCAGCGATGAAGGCATTCTCCGCGCCTTTGGTGTCGAAGGTTCCTAGAATCGCAATGGTTGAGTTCATTTTTGGATTTCGGATTTACGAATTACGATTTCAGATTTGGCCGAGAGTTGAGGTAGAATTATTTTTTAACCACGAAACACACGAAAGCTTGGAGGCAGTTGTTCATTAACCGCAAATCTACTCGACCGTAGAATCTAAAGTTCGAATCTGAGTAATCTGTGGTTAATGAAATTCGGTTAGCCCCGATGAAAATATCGGTGGTGTGGGTTTCGGTGAATGCTCGCTACTCGCTACCCACTACTCGCTACTTATTTCTACTTCTTTCCGCTGGCCCACTCCACGGCGTTGGTGAGGAGGGTTCGGAAGTCAGGGTGGTCGTGGGTGCGTTCATCGTGGCCGATGGTGATACCGACTACGCGTGATTCGGGATGGTCCGTGATCCAAACCGCCGGATGAGACTTGCTGAACTTTTTCGAAGGTGAGGTTTCGGCGAGGACCGTGATGGGTGAGGTGCCGGCGGGGATTTCTTGTGGCCCCGAGTTCATGTAGTAGAGCTCGTCCTCAATGGTGAAGCTCGCCGATACGCCACGCATGATGGGGTGGCTGGGGCGGACCGCGTTGACGGCATAGGCGTCAATCTTGTCGTGCCCGCGGGAGCCACCACCTACGATCTGGGCGTTGAGCTCCGGCCACTCCTTGTAGCCATACCACGTGCCAGGGTGGTGCATGATAATACCTTTGCCGGAGGCGGCGAAGGCCATGAGGGCTTCCCGATACTCCGGGGTATCGAGGAACTTACGGTTCACACTGATGAGGGCGACGTCGGCGTCACCGGAAGCGAGGGCGGCGGCGGCTTGATCGCGATCTTCGGTGTAGTTGACGCTAAAGCCGGCGGCCTTGAGGAAGGCGCGATCGGTGCCGCTGAAGAACGTGTCGAACTTGTGGGAGCTACCGCCACTGATCATCAGCACGCGGGGTTTACCAGGTTCCCAGACGATGGGTTCAATTTCGGGTAGGGGAGCATCACGCTTACCGCCGGATTTGGGCGTCTCATCGACGGCCGGGACGACCGCTGCCTGCGGGGCTTTGGCGCTGTCGGAGATGTAGCTGATCAAGTCTCGCAGGCCGGTTTCACCTAGGGCGGCGAAACCTTCGGGCATGAGGGAGCGACGGGTGTTTTCACGCTTGGTGATATCGGCAGATTTAATCTCCGTGTCACCACCCTGATTGCGGATAGTGAGGCTGGCGTTGGTCTCACGGATGATCACGCCCGAGTAGGTTTGATTCTGTTTGGTGGTGATATTCCACTGCCAATAGTTGGGTTCGATGGATCGATTAGGATCGACGATGGCTTGCAGCAATTCAGCGGCGCCGTGCGAACCGATTCCAGCGAGGGGAGGGCCCACATCGATACTGCCAATATCGCTAAACTTGTGGCAGATCGCGCAGGCGGTGGCAAAGAGGTTGCGGCCGTTGGTGATGTCGCCCGGTTGGCTGACAGCCGGCAAGAGTTTGGCGATAAGCGCATCCTTCTCGGCACTGGTTTGGATGGAGGGTGCGACCACGTCGGCAGCCAAGCGATTGACCTTACGGACGGGGTGGCGTCGCAGGCGATCGATGTTGGCTGGACCGAGTGCGAGTGGGGTGAGGCGGCTGTCTTGTAGCGCCTTCAGCAGCGCGAGGGAGAACTCTTCTCGTTTAATGATTTCCTCAAAAACGGGCGCGGATTGGGTGGTCACATAGGTATCCACGAGGAGTTTGCTGACGGCAGGATCGGACAAGCGACCGACGGCATTGAGCAAGGCCTTTTGATCAGCGATGGAGATTTTTGGGTCGGTGAGTAGGGCGCCGATTTTGACTAGGGCCGCATCTCGCGTTTGCGGGATGGCGAGTAAAGCGGCGACGGCCGCGGCGCGTTGGCTATCGGACCACGCGGCCGATCCGAGTTCGGCCAGCAGTCGGTTTGCGGTAGGGGTGATGGTTTTAGTGAGCAGTCCCGACTTGTCCCAAACCGCAGCGAGGGAGAGCGCTGCGGTGCTGACGTCGGGTTCGCCGATGAGTTCCCGCAGGGAGTTGGCAATATTACGATTCAGTTTCGGAAGATTTTCTCCGTGGACGGCCAGACCACTGAGGAGCTCGACGCGCAAAGGGCTGGACGAGCGCGATGTGGCGAGAGTCAGGACAGTGGCCGTTTCGGCGGGAGCGTTTTCGGCGAGAGTGGTGACCAAGGAATGGAGGCCATTCGGGTTACGACGATTCAGAGCGGCGGCGATCCACGTCACGGGATCTTCGCTGGCGGCGGCGATGATGGCCGAGCGAGTCCAGTCGTCTCGTGCGGAGGCGTAGTTGGTCAAGACTTCGGCCCGACGGTTGGCCGTATCGGCTTTGGCCGTGGTGTGATATTCTACCATGGCGCGGCTACCCATCATAGGCGTTGCGGCCGCCACACGATCGTCTCCGCTGTGATTCTCCCGAGCGAGTCGCAGGGCGGTTTTTTTAATGTGCGCATTAGGGCTCGTCTTGATGGCGGTGAGCAGGCCATCGAGATCGTTGCGGTCGAGGTTGATGGCGGGCAGGGTCTTGGCCTGCTTGTGATTCACCCGCCAGATGCGGGAATGGTAGTGATCGCGGTCAGGCCGTAGGGCGGCGTTGGCGGGGCCGTGGATGGGTCCACGCGTGTCGTTGTGAATCACCGCTTGGTTGTAAAAGTCGATGAGGTATAGGGCACCGTCGGGTCCGACGCGATTTTCGATGGGTCGGAACCAGAGATCAGTGCTGCGGATGAATTCGGTTTCTTCGCGGCCCTTTTCTTTGGCGACCGTAAAAGTGACGCCATCGGGCTTCACAAATTGGTGGTGGATGATGTTCAGCGTAGGCTCGGTGGTGAAGTAGGAGTAGTTCCACTTGGCGGGCCAAGTGCCGCCTTCGTAGATGGCCGTGCCAGCGGCGGCGGTGAAGCGGCCGACTTGGTCGATTTGCACGTAGGCCTGCTCGGTCCATTCCATGGCGGGGAACGAGCGTTGATCACTGATCATTCCCTTCCAGGAGGTGGTGCCGGGGATCTTACCTTGAGCGAGTATTGACTCAGGCACTACAGAATGGAAGAAGACGGTGCCGCTGGTGGGTTGGGTCCAGAAGACCTGACCATTCCAGGTGATATCAAGCCCCCAGGAGTTGCCGTTGCGGCTATTGTATTGCTCGAACGCGGAGCCGTCGGGTTTGAAACGAACGACGCCGGAACTGTCGCGGCCGAATGCGGTTTTGCCATCGGGAGAGGTGACGTCCCCGGTGCTGTAGCCGTGGGTGGCGTAGATCCAGCCGTCGTGACCCCAGCGGAGGTTGTTGATGAGGGAATGCGTGTCGCGGACTCCGAGCCCCGTGTAGAGCTTGGTGCGTTTGTCGGCGGTGCCATCGCCGGTGGTGTCTTCGAGGAACCAGATATCGGGAGAGGTCGCGGCGATAGCACCGTTGCGGTAGAGCACGAAACTCGTGATCAGTTCAAGGTCATCAGCAAAGACCTTCTTGGTGTCCATGATGCCGTCACCATCGGTATCTGTGAGGATAGAAATACGGTCTTCGGCGGGGCGATTGGGTTGAGTTGGCTTGAGCGTGCCGGAGTCTTGCCAGACTGCGGATTCGGAGATGCGGCGTCCGTTGGGATATTCGGGAGTTTCGCAGACCCAGAGACGGCCCTTTTCGTCCCAGGTGATGTTCATGACCTTTTCGATTAGGGGTTCGGAGGCGACGAGCGAGATGTCGAACTCCGGATGGACCTCGAGTTTGGCAGCGGCCTTGGTGGGATGGATCGGACCGTTGACGGGATAGATGAGCGCATCCCCGAGCTCGGAAAGGATGCAGAGTTCGTCGACGTCGTTGCGACCACCGGCCCAAGCGATGCCGCGGAGGAGGACGGACCGGTAGTTGGGGCGGTTGAAATTCTCGTAGTGATGACCAGGAATGGATACGAAGGCGCGGTAAGGTTTATGGGCGTTCGGGCGGGTCTTTTCGTAGGTCCAGATCTGCGGTTGATGATCGTAGATGTTAACGGCTTTTTGGGTGGCTACGGCTTCGGCCGCGCGCGCTTGGGCCTCCTTGTTGCCCTTTCCACCCGTGTCGCGGGATTTCGGCGTGTAGGCGGTGGCGAGAACGTGGATGTCGTCGGAGAGATCCATGTCGTAGTAGATCTCATCGTCCATGGCCCAGTTGGAAACGTTCGTCGTGATCGGGTGGTGACGGTCGGCGAAATAAAGGTGCATGGGCGCTTCGAGCCACTTGGTTGTGCCGTGCCGCCAGGAGCCACCGATGATCGTCTTATACCAATCGGGGTCTTTGGAAACGGCACCGGCGTGGATGACTACGAGGCCGCCGCCGCGGGAAAGGTAGGCTTCGAGATTGACGCGGTCTGCCGGAGCGATTTCGCCGCCGTGATCTCGGTGGAGGACGAGAACATCGGTTTGGGCGAGCTGGACGACGGTAGGGAATTCGTTGCCACCGGTTGCCGTGGCTCCGCGCTCGTTGAGGAGGGGCACCCACTCGGCGAGGAAACGGGGATGGTCGTGTTGGCCGGGACCGTGGGTTTTTTCGCCGGAGCGGACGAAGACACGGAGCGGGTCGGCAGCGGAGAGCGTGGTGGTGAACGCAAGGACGAGAAGGGTTACGAAGCTCAGGTAACGTTTCATAGAGGCAGGGTTTTAAGTCTAAGTCACAGGGGACTCAGAGGGGGCACAGAGAGCACAGAGTTTGGGAAGAGAGAGGATGGGATTAGGTCTGTCTCTTATACACATCTCCGAGCCCACGAGACCGAGGCTGATCTC
>OJGS01000491.1_pt1 | contig 12564 bp, 12 predicted proteins | sample 1594531 | NCBI WGS metagenome assembly OJGS01 (sample SAMN05416816, study PRJEB24817) | seawater metagenome | isolation source: Sea water | place: Canada:Atlantic | collected 2013-07 | reverse complement strand
ACGAGATCAGCCTCGGTCTCGTGGGCTCGGAGATGTGTATAAGAGACAGACTTGTTTGTTGGTAATTTTGTTGATCAATACCAAGAGGTGTTTTTGCAGGAAATGGCCGGCTATGTGCGCAGCGGCGAGGTTCAATATAAAGAGGATCTGCGCCAAGGACTGGAAAGCGCGCCGCAAGCTTTTTATGACATGTTAACGGGCGATAATTTCGGTAAAACCCTGCTTGCGGTGGGTGACGACCCAACCCGGTAAACAATGCGTTTTTTAATACGATGGGGTAACTTAGTGATAATTAGGCGGCGAAGTAGCAGTTAGAAGTAGCAGTTGGAAGGTGCAGTTAGAAGGCGGCGTTTGAAGGCGCTGGTGTAAGGTGCAGTTAAACATTGTTGAGCGGTGTCCTAATTGATGCGGTGAGAGAGAGGAAGAGTAACTACATAAACTAATCTGAAATGGATTAGAGCAGAGCGCGCACTTAGGCTACTTTGCTGGTCGGTTTGTACCCTGGGGAGGGATCTGTGTCAGAAGTTGCGCCGAATAAAGAAGGCTTTTGGAAAATCCGCTATGCCGTTATCACCCTGTGTTTTTTCGCGACCTTTGTTTGTTACATAGATCGCGTCAATATCTCCTCAGCAATTATCCCTATGGCGGAGGAGTTCGGACGGGATTTGCAAACCCAAGGTTACGTACTGTCCTCTTTCTATATTGGCGACCCATTTATGCAAATCGGTGGTGGCCACAGCGTGAATCATATGGACATTGGTCTGCGGCATGCGGGTACGCTCAAGGGTATAACTAATACCGCTGGTACCATTCTAGGCATTCTAGGCATTGTCGGTGTATCGGTTACGGGTTTAATTTTGCAGTATACCGGCTCTTGGGCATTGGTGTGTCAGGTCACCGCGGGTGTGAGCTTGTTTGGCATGGCTTTCTATTTACTCTTTGCCAGTGGTGAGAAACAGTTCGACTAACTGTCTTTGAGCGAGCAATTTTTTAATTGGGCTGCGCTGAAGACAAGCGACGTAATTAGGTTATCAAAATGAGGGGAACCAATGAGCGAAAATAGTAATAAGCCGAAGTTAGGTGGTGCCTACGCACACTACGTCCTCTTTGTATTGTTGATTGTTTACGTATTCAATTTCATTGACCGCAACATACTTTCCATTTTGTCCCAAGAGATTCAGGCAGATCTCGGTGTTTCAGACGCAGACATGGGGTTTCTTTACGGCACTGTATTCGCCGTGTTTTATGCAGTATTCGGTATTCCACTAGCACGCTTTGCCGATGTCTGGGTCCGGCGTAGCCTGATTTCAATTGGCCTACTGTTTTGGAGTGCCATGACCGCATTGTCTGGTTTTGCTCGATCGTTTCCAGTGCTCGCAGCCTTTCGCGTTGGCGTGGGTATTGGTGAAGCCAGTGCTAGCCCAGCCGCGTATTCCATGCTTTCTGATTACTATTCACCCAAATTACGCGCCACAGTATTAGCCATCTACTCTTCTGGTGTTTACATCGGTGGCGGTATCGGCCTCTTCTTGGGAGGCTTCATTATGGAAACTTGGAATACCAGTTATCCTGATCCCCTTGCCGCTCCCTTGGGTTTGAAAGGCTGGCATGCAGCATTCCTGGCGGTCGGTATTCCCGGCATTCTTATGGCTTTTTGGGTGCGCACGTTGCGCGAACCCACGCGCGGCGTATCAGAAGGGTTGGTAACCGAAAAGCACCCAGCACCCTATAGCGTGTTAATGACAGAGCTGATGGCCATGGTGCCTATCTTTAACCTCATTGCGTTAAAGCGCGAGGGCGCATCTCTAAAAGCCAACTTGTACGCAGCCGTCGCTATAACTGCTGTTGCAATGTTTTTGATGAAGTTGACTGACAATATTCCTCAATGGCTGGCCCTAGGTATTGGTATTTATGTGGTGTTTTCCTGGGTGCAATCACTCAAAGCCAGAGATCCAGTGACCTACCATATGATCTTTGAATCGAAAGCCATGATTTACACCATGCTGGCGTTCCCAACTATTTCGTTTGTTACCTATGGTATTGGCTATTGGACCGCGCCGTTGCTGATTCGTATGCACGATGTCTCGGCTACAGAAGTGGGTATGTACATCGGTTTAGGTAATGCCCTGGGTGGACTCATTGGTGTGACCATGGGGGGTGTTCTAGGGGATAAGTTTCGTCAATGGCATCCGGCGGGTCGTCTGATTATTGGTTATATTGCGGTCTTCGGTACCGCGCCCTTAGTGCTCTGGATGGTGTATACCGAAAGCCTTTATATGGCCTTCTTCCTTAATTTTGCTCATCACTTGTTCAGCGCCTGCTGGCCCGGTATTCCGCCCACTACAGCGGCAGATCTTGTATTACCGCGCATGCGTGCGGTAGCGGGCGCCTACTACATATTGATTAATACAATGTTGGGTCTGGCTATGGGGCCGTACATGATGGGTCAGCTGTCAGATACTTTTGCTGCTACCGGCATGGATGGCGCCGAATCTCTGCGCACAGCAATTGCCTGTACAATGTTGATATTCATTCTTACCTTTATTTTCTTAACCTTGGCGTGGAAACACCTGCCCAAGGATGAAGCCAGTCGTTTAGACCGTGCCAGAGCCTTAGGCGAAGAAGTAAAAGAAGTGGCCTAATCGCGGTTTTCCATCAGACGGATAAAATATGCTCAGCTTGCTAAAGGGTCTACGTGTAGTGGACCTGTCGACTATTGTTTTGGGTCCTTATGCGACCCAATTTTTGGGTGACTTCGGTGCCGATGTGATCAAAGTAGAAGCCCAAGGCGGTGACGTTTTTCGCGCCGTGAGGCCCGGGCGTACGGACGACCTTGGCGTGGGGTTCCTAAATTTTAATCGCAACAAGCGCTCTATTGCAGTGGACCTTAAGCAGCCAGAAGGCAAAGAGATTTTGCATAAGTTGGTCGCGCAAGCGGATGTCCTTGTGCACAACATGCGCGGCAAATCGGCCCAAGACCTGGGCGCAGATTACGCCACACTCAAGGCTATAAATCCCAAACTTGTTTATTGCGCCGCGCCCGGTTTTGCGAGCACCGGCCCAGATGCTCAATCGCCGGCTTATGATGATATTATTCAAGCCCGTTCTGGGTTGGCAGCACTCAACGCTGATGCTGACGGTGCACCTCAATTTGTCCGCACCATAGCCTGCGACAAAGTAGTCGGCCTACATTTAGCGTTAGCTGTTGTGTCGGGTGTGGTGCAGCAGCTCCGCACCGGGGAGGGCTGCAATATAGAAGTGCCTATGTTGGAGAGCATGACCGCTTTTGTTATGGCCGAGCATTTGGCAGGACATACTTTGCAACCGTCCGAAGGCGAATTGGGCTACGACCGACTGATGTCCAAGAACAGAAAGCCTTATAAGACTCAGAACGGCTATGTCGCGATAATGCCTTACAACACAAAACACTGGCAGCGCTTCTTTGGTTTAATTGGTCGCGAAGATTTGGTTGAGGCGGAGTGGGTAACAGACTCTGTCAAACGCTCCCAGCACATAGACGAGCTTTACAACTTGGTGACAGATATAGCGCCGAGTCGCTCCTCTGAAGCGTGGTTGGCGGACTTAGCTGCGCTGGATATTCCTTGTTCGGCCATCAATGCTATGGCGGATTTGGCCGAAGATCCGCAACTAAAAGCGTCCAATTGGCTGCAAAGTCATAAGGATGATGTGCGCGGCGAATATCAATCGTTAAAGACGCCGTTTCTTGTGCATAGTGATTCGGCAATCCGTGAGGACCTGCCAGCGCCGCAACTCAGCGAGCAGGGTGCAGCCATCCTGGCCCAGTTGGGGTATACCCCAGAGCAAATCGATACGTTGGTTAAGGCCAAGGTCGTCACTGTAGCCTGATTTAAGGTTTCTATCTATTTGTCAGGAATTAGCCAGCTAAGGCTTCAATATGCCCGCATGTCCGCGGGCACTGCGTCTTCCTTGCACAAGGTCTTAGCGCTTAAAGGTAACAGTATCCTCTAGCGCTGCACGTTCAGTGTGCGCTGAGTTAACCTTCATTGAAGTGTCTTCATAACCAAAGCTCAGACCAAACAATACCTTTACCTCTGGGCCAAGGCCAAAGGCCTCGCGCACCAGTTCTGGGTGATGTCCCATGGTGCCTTGGGCACAGGAGGCCAAGCCGTTGGCGGTCATGGCTAACATCAGCGTTTGCGCATACATGCCTACATCCCACGCGCTACCTAGGCCGAAGGCTTCGTCCATGCATAAAAATGCAACATGAGGCGCATCGAACAATTCAAAGTTTCTAAAGGATGCGGCGCCACGCGCCTCTTTATCATCCCAAGATATATCCATGGCGCGGTAAAGTACCGCTGCACATTCGCGGCGACGATCTTTCCATACTTGGCCAATGGGTTTTTTGGGTTCTTTGTGATCTTGGTTAGGTTTTGTGCCTGCTTTAACCGCAGTCATCATTTGGTCGCGCAATGTGTCGCGAAGCGCACCAGAGGCCACATAGGTTTGCCAAGGTTGAATGTTGGTCCCGGAAGGTGACCAGCGGGCTATATCGAATACTTTGTTGAGTACATCTTGGGGCACTTCTTTGTCCTGGAATCCGCGCACTGAACGGCGCGACATAACAGCTGTTTCAAAGGACATTTCTGACATTTTTTACCTACATATAACAAGTGAGTTGAAGAAAATTTATAAACTATTAATTGGTCTTTGCGTGGGAGGTGGGTGCTCAATCAGTCTTTTAAGTAAAAGCGTGTTCCGCAAATGTCCACGCGCTCATCGCTGACATAACAATTACGCGTGTGTGCTTGCTGCAAAATCGCTTCGCGGTTGCGCACTTTAATGTCTAGGCCACCGAGCCCAGGGCCACGTCCGTCAGTGACCGGCACAAAGCGCAACGTGACGTTATTAAAAGCAATGCATGGGTGGCCCCCTTGTTCGGCAATAGGACAATCGGTCACTGAGGCCCAATGCGCTGCCAATTCCAGCGGGTTGTCCCCTTGTAGCTCCACGCCTAGGAAATCCTCGGTGATATCTTGTTTGACCTTATCCTCCCAGCCATCGCCACCTACTGGATTCCAGTGGCCGTTGAAGTCCTCTTTAGAGTCGTACTCTAGTTCTAGGAACGCGGCACGCATGTCCGCCGGATGCAGTTGGCAGAGGTTCCAGCCTTCGCGTTGGGACTCGTGCGCAATACGCACGCCGTTGTCTAAGGCGCGCTGACGTAACATTTGTTGGTTTTCAAATGTGTCTATTTGGGTGATGACCATATAACCCCCATCGCCACCACGACGTTCTAGGTAACGCCCGCCAGCAGTATTAGGCTGGGTAGGGGCTACCACTTCGAGAAAGTTTCGACCCACAGCCATTAGATTATTTTCTAGGCCAAATACCCCAACACCTGGGTCAACGTAACAACTGTTAATGCCAAGAATGGCCGTTAAGTCGTCTATCACAGGGGTTAAGTGCTCTGCCACTAAGCAGATTTGTCTTAGTTGAATGGTCATCTTTGCTCTCCCAGCTTGATGGATCTTTATTACTGCTCTTTTGCCACGACGCTTTATTGCTGCTTCATTTTAGTGCAGCCACGACTGAGGTTTTCCCCAGCTATGGCCGCGAAGTAGCCGCTAAATGCTTTTCCCCAAGCCTAACGGAAGCTGAAGTTTGGCGCGCGCTTAGGTAATTCTACGAAGTCGCCAGGGCGTTTTTCCATATTAGATTGCATGGCTTCCTGCATTTCTTGCGCTTGCAGCATTGAAGCGTTCCAAATGGCAATGTAGTCCAGCGTATCTGCGGTGGTGTGATCTTTGGAATAGTTGATCATGCGCTTGCAGCCATAAACTGCCAACGGTGCCTTTGTTGCAATCTCGTGTGCAATGGCGAAAACGCCTTCGAGCATTTCTTCCTGCGTATCGAATACTTGATTCACAAGGCCTGCTGATTTGGCCTCAGCCGCGCCCATGCGTCGCCCGGTGTAGGCCAGTTCTCTAACCAAGCCTTCGGGGATTTGCTGTACTAGGCGCGGGAATGTGCCCACATCTGCGGTCATACCGATGACTGTTTCAAATATAGTGAAGAACGCATCAGCGGTTGCATAGCGCATGTCGCACGCAGTTGCCATGTCAACGCCGCCGCCAACACACCCGCCTTGAATAGCCACCAGTATGGGCAGTCTGCAGGCTTCTAACGCGTTGAATGCGGCTTGGGTTTTAAGCGCCGTGTCGTAGAAGGCTGCGCCATGGCGAATTTTGTTGCGGCGCGCTTCTTCAGGGTCTGAGCTGCCTTTGGATGCAAAGGCGTTTAAGTCCATGCCCGCGGAAAATACCGGTCCAGTGGATGAAATGACTATGACGCGTGCTTTAGCTTCAGCATCTATTTCTTCGATGACTTGTGGCAACTGGGCCCAAAATGAAGGGATCATACTGTTGCGCTTTTCAGGTCTGTTCAGCTGAATGTGTGCGACATTATTTTCAATTGTCAGGTCAAAGCATTCGTAAGTCATAGGTCTCTCCAATAGATATTCTTAGATTTTGTCTTTATTTGAGTATAGCGATACCGGGCTGAAAATGGACGGTTATCAGCACCTAATCCTAAATCACAACGGTGCTGCCTGTTAAATCATAGGCAGCTAGGTCATCGCCAGTAGTTGCAGCTCAGCTAAAGCACAAACCAGGTATGCATTAGCCGGCCAGGGGAAAAAGTAAACGCGCCAGCGATCAGTACGGCGCCCAGGTACACGCCCAGCATATTGAATTTATGGCGCTTTATATTGTGTGCTCTGGCAGCGAAATAGGCCGCAGGCACGCTGTAGATGACCAATAAGCTGAACAGGTGGATAAATCCAAAATGATTGAGAAGGGTGGGGCCGACTTCAGCGGTGATGAATAGTGTGATCATTGCCGTGATCATCATCAGTATCATATAAATTTTGCCGAGCAATCGATGGCCAGGCGTGCCTTTTTGGCGTAACAACAGATAAGCGCCGATGAAGGCAGCAGGCACGATGGTGGCGAGGTGGGCATAGATCAGCGTGAGATTGGACATTGTGTTTTCCTGTTGCCTAATTCGTTGTGCTGCGAGGCTCTAACTCAAGGAGACGCCGTTTTACCACACTCTCCGGGCGTCTGGCTATTTCCCGCTAGGTCTGTCATAGCACTGGCAATGGGCTGTTCACTGGGCTGCGCCTCCCCTAAGTAAAGAATGAGTCATAGAGTACTGGACAAAATGAAAGGCCTAATGAAAGACTAGAGGCGTTGAGTGCAATGCCGTTATGAGCATTTGCCAGTGCCATTGCTGTATAAGCGCAAATAAAATGGTGCAGAAAATAACCAAATTTATCCAAAGCGAAAAAATCCTAGGAGAGGGAAATGTCGAATAAAGTGGAAACAGGTACAGATGATCTTTTAGCAGACCTAACGGACGGTGTGCTGACACTGACTATGAATCGGCCAGAAGCACGCAACGCTATGTCCGATGCCATGACGGGCGCATTGGCGCAGCAGTTAGCAGACGCTGAACTTAATAGCGCTGTGAAGGTCATTGTTTTGACCGGAGCTGGGAAAGGTTTTTGCGCAGGCGGCGACGTTAAAGGTATGGCTGCCAGTGGTGACGGTACCGTGGGAGACAACACCATTGACGGGGCCATTCATAGGCAGCGCCTCAACCAGCGCGGCACTGCTGGTGCCTTATATTCAATCCCTAAGCCAACTATTGCTGCATTGCCAGGCGCGGCGGCGGGTGCGGGTCTATCCCTGGCATTGGCATGCGACATGCGCATTATGGCGAGCAGCGCCATGATGACTACAGCGTTTGCCAAGGTGGGTTTCTCTGGTGATTACGGCGGTACCTTCTTCATGTCGCAACTTATCGGCACAGCCAAGGCCCGGGAACTTTACTTTCTTTCAGACCGTGTGAATGCAGAACAAGCGCTGGACTTGGGCTTAACTAATTGGGTGTGCGAAGCCGATGAGTTAGCTGCCAAAGCCAATGAAATAGCACTGCGCTTAGCCAGTGGTCCTACCGTTGCTTATCGTTATATGAAAGAAAACTTTGCTCGTGCATTGTCATCTGGTGACGTAAACGACTGCCTAGATTTGGAAGCCACCCATCACGTACATTGTGGTCAAACCGAAGATCATAAAAACGCGACCAAGGCGTTTGTTGAGAAACGCGATCCAGTATTTGTGGGTCGTTAGAATACAACTGCGCGCATAGGGTTTAGGGCAGAACGAGTTTTACTCTTTCTGTCCTAAGTTGGGTTTTATTGCCGCCTCAGATCAGGTCTTGAGAACCCTGCCTTACGAATAATTTCTTGCGCCCTTGAGCTTGCCAAATAATGCATAAAGCGTGCGGCTGCTTTGTTGTTGGCGCCAAATTTTAGTAGCACGCCATCTTGCAGAATAGGCGAGTGCAATTTACTGGGAATGATGAGGTAGGTAGCAATGGGCTGGTTTTGTTCAAGCACTTGCGCTGCCGCCACAAAACCCATGCGAGCGTTACCTGTGGCCACTAGGGAAAAAGTTTGCCCAACATTCTCCCCCATCACTTGCCGTTGTGACATTGATTGTGTGCTTTGCAGGTTTTGCAAAACTTGCTGAGCTGCAAAGCCATAAGGGGCGAGGCGAGGGTTGGCTAGTGCAATGCTTGAAGCGCTTGCCAGCCACTGTCTAATTTGCGCACTTTGTTCGGTTTGCGCGGTTGGGTTTTCGTCTTCGTTAGTTGCTCTGGGCTTAGTGTTGGAAATAGCCCTGGGCTCAGCGTTGGAAATAACCTTGGGCGTAACCTTGTTTGGTCGCCAAAGCACCAGTGCGCCATTTGCGTAGGTGAAGCGACTGTCGGTTACAGTTAATCCGTGTTGCTCCAAGAGTTGTGGTCGCTGTTGATCTGCCGCTAGAAAAATGTCGTAAGGCGCGCCTTGGCGAATTTGTGCGTAGAGCTTGCCGGTAGACCCGGAGCTGATGAGTATTTTGCCGTTGTCCAGCGACGCAAAATCTTCTCTCAGGGCTTTCAACGTTGTGACAAAATTTGTCGCCACTGCAACCCTAACGGAGTTTTTTGCGGTCTCTGCGTAAGCTAGACTCTGCCCACCGAGTAAACTCAGCGCAGCGAGAACATACGCAATCCATAGACGGGCAGTTACTTTGCGCTCGCTCATATTGAGTGCGCCTTATTGCTGTTAGCTTGGCGAGTTTTATAAGCTATGATGGTCAACTCAGATGCAATGGACATTGAAACTCAGAGGGCTACTCAGACGGTTTTAAGAGGAGGCCATGATGTTAATTTTCCTCTGCATAAACAAGGTATAAACAAGTTTTATGGCATGGGCAGAATCAATACAACGGGTTATTAAACCTTGGTTAAGTGCAGTTGGCTTAACGGTCTGCTTGTCCAAATTACCTAAATTTCAAATCACAGCAAGTACGAGGGGTACTCATGGCAGCTTCTGAAAAATCTATGCGCCGAGTCGCACTAACTTCACTGGGTGGCACCAGTATTGAGTGGTACGACTTCTTTATTTACGGCACAGCTGCTGCCCTGATCTTCCCAACCTTGTTCTTTCCACCTGACATTCCCCCGTACGTGGGTCTTATAGCCTCTTTTGGTACGTTTGCCGTTGGCTTTATCGCTCGACCAGTGGGCGGCATGCTGTTTCGTCACTTTGGCGACCGCCTCGGTCGCAAGGCAGCCTTGGTCACCGCGATGGTGATGATGGGGGTTGCTACAACGCTTATTGGTCTTTTGCCAGGCTACGAAACAATTGGGCCGTTCGCGCCAATTTTGCTGATTTTACTACGTTTTGTTCAAGGCCTTGCTGTTGGCGGGCAGTGGGGGGGCGCAATGCTTTTGGTCACGGAGAGCGCGCCTGCAGAGAAACGCGGGTTCTACGGCGCCTTCGCGCAAGCTGGTGCGCCGGTAGGCGTTATTTTGGCGAACATAGCTTTTTTAATCGTTACCGCGTCGGTTTCCACTGAGGCGCTTTTAGATTGGGGTTGGAGAATTCCGTTTTTAGCCAGTATCGTTTTGATTGGCTTGAGCATGTATGTGCAGTTGACCCTAGAAGATACCCCGGCGTTTAAAGAGTTAATTGAAAGTACTGAGCCGAAAGAGGCCAAGCCGCGTTCTCCGGTTGTCCAAGCGCTCAAAACCTACCCGAAAGAAATTACGCTGGCAGCAGGTGCATTCTTAGGCGTTCAGGTGACTTTTTATATCCTTATAGTCTTTTCGATATCTTATGGTACTGACCCAGCTGGACTGGCTTTAAGCAAGTCCGACATGTTGTTCGCGGTGTTAATCAGCACCATGTTCCAAGTCCCAGCGTTGTTTTTCTTCGCCGCTTGGTCAGATCGTCACGGGCGACGTGGCGTTTACAAGTGGGGGGCAATTGTCACTGGACTGTGGGCATTCGCGATGTTCCCGCTGATTAATACCGGATCACTGCCCTTAATCATCCTCGCGTTAGCGGGAGGGCAGGTTGCAATCGCTATGATGTATGGGCCACAGGCTGCACTGCTTACTGAGTTGTTCAGTACTGAAGTGCGCTACTCAGGCGCGTCCCTTGGTTATCAGTTGGGCGCAATCGTCGGCGGCGGCTTTGCACCGATTATTGCAACTTCATTGGTCGCCTTTGGCAGTTCTGTTTGGGTGTCTGGATATATTGCGCTGGCTTGTGCTCTAACTTATTTCTCGCTGGTTTTACTCAAAGAAACGCCAGTGACGGATTTAGACAAGGTCGCTTAGGCTAACTCAATTGGGTAGTTGTTTGCCCGGGCAGAAGACGCCCGGGCGGATAAAACTGTCGATTGCAGCCTTTTCTATCAAGTCTACTTAAGCGTGCTTTTTGCTCAAAACGTCAGCGGTGTGAATAAACCTGCAGCTTCTATTTGTCCGGCAAGCTGTAACAACTTTCCCTCCTCGCCAGTCTTTGCGACCAACTGACTGCCTACGGGGAGACCGTTTTTTGAAATGGCCATTGGTACGCTGATGGCTGGGTGGCCGGTGTCGTTGAACAGTGCTGTAAAACCCAGTGTTTGAAAGAGCAACGACGAGTAGCTATTGGGGTCTTCAGCCATCATGTCGATTTGTCCGTGTGCAAGGGGTAGGCACGCCATGGTGGGTGTGAGTAAGTAGTCAAATTCTTCTAACAACTGATCTATAACTCGTCCGTGTTGGTGGATCATTGTTACGGCTTTGGCATAGTCGGAGGCGGTTATTTCTTTGGCATATTGGTAGTTTTGCCAGCTGCCTAATTCTATGTCCTCTTGCCTAATGGCTCTGCCGATTTCGGTTTGTTTGGCATTGAACATGGCGCCCAAATGACTTATTGCAATTATGCCGTGCGCCTCGCGAACAGTGTCTGTATTTAAATCAACTTTGATCAGTTCGACTTTGTGACCTAGATTTTCTAGCTGCAGTGCGCTTGCTTTGGTGATCTCTAACACTTCTGGGTCTAGCTCTGAGCCATTAAAAGTGGTGAGACATAAGCCGATTTTTTGCTGTGCAATTGGGCAGTTCACTTGGCTGAGAAATGATTGGCTGGGTGCAGGCACATGATAGGGGCTGCCTAACTCTGGTCCGGCGCTGATGTCTAATAGCGCGGCGCTGTCGCGCACAGATTTGGTGATGGCGTGAGTGGTAGATAATCCCCCCCAGCCTTCTAGTTGGGCTGGCCCTAGGGGTATTCTGCCTCGTGTGGGTTTTAGGCCGACAAGTCCGCAACAACTCGCGGGTATACGAATGGAACCGCCGCCATCGGAGGCGTGGGCCATGGGCAGAATGCCGGCGGCGACCAGTGCCGATGCACCACCACTGGAACCACCGCTGGAATAACCATGCTTCCAAGGGTTATGTGTGGGTCCAAAAAGTACTGGCTCGGTTGTGGTGGCAAGACCAAATTCGGGCGTATTGGATTTGCCACAAATGACCAAGCCTGCAGCCTTGTAACGTTGCACCAGCGTAGAGTCGTGGGTGGCCACGCAGTCGCTAAACAGTCGCGAGCCATTGCTGGTAACCACGCCTTTGTATTGCATGCCTAAATCTTTCAGCGCAAAGGGCACGCCTGTGAAAGCGCCACTGGGTAGACCGGCTTCAATGGTCTTTGCTGCCTGAGCATCCATGGATAGCACCATGGCGTTGAGGGAAGAATTCTTTTCTTTTAAGAGGCTTTGCGCGGCTGCTAGTGCCTCAGTTGGCGTGACTTCACCTTGCTTAATCAGTTGCGCTAAACCTAGCCCATCCAATGCGCTGTACTCGTCTTTGTGCATAATTTTCTCTAGGTTCTGTGCGTAAATGGGCCTCTTTTAGGAGGCCTGCTCAACTTGCTTTTAACAGGCTTTAAGCCAAATCTCTGCAGATAAAACAGTCAGTCAAAACAGATAAAGCCCTTGCTGATGGCTGTTTCACCCTGCTCGTTAAGCACTTGAAAGCTCAGATGGTTATCGCCACTGACACTGAGTTGTAGTTGGATGGTTGAGGGCATCAGCACCATGGCTGCAAATCGACCACCAATACGTTTTACGCGCGTTGGATCGCCGCCAAGTCGCTCGTCGATAATACGCGTTACGGCTAACGCCAAGGTGGCGGTGC
>OJGS01000476.1_pt1 | contig 12807 bp, 11 predicted proteins | sample 1594531 | NCBI WGS metagenome assembly OJGS01 (sample SAMN05416816, study PRJEB24817) | seawater metagenome | isolation source: Sea water | place: Canada:Atlantic | collected 2013-07 | reverse complement strand
GGTCTCGTGGGCTCGGAGATGTGTATAAGAGACAGAATATGTATCGATTGGCTTGCAAAAGCAAAACTATCGAGTCGTCATGTAGGAAACTATCCTGCGTCTATCCGCGTATTTGCCCAAATTTAGACACCAACCATTCTTCCCTCATCAACTTGTATCGAAAAGTTCGATCACTCTCAGGTATCAAAAAAGTATTGATTGGATCCGGAGTTCGCTACGATCTTGCAATTGAATCTCCCGACTACGTTAAGGAGCTTGCCCAGCACCATGTAGGCGGCTATCTCAAAATAGCTCCTGAGGCTATTGGTGAAGGTCCACTATCCAAGATGATGAAACCCGGGGTAGGGACTTATCATCGTTTTAAAGAACTCTTTGACCGGTATTCAAAGCAAGCAGGGAAGGAACAATACCTAATCCCATACTTCATAGCTGCGCACCCAGGAACAACCGACACAGACATGTTGGAACTTGCGGTCTGGCTGAAAGCAAACGGTTTTCGGGCAGACCAGGTGCAATCTTTTTTACCCTCACCTATGGCGTTAGCGACGGCTATGTACCACTCCGAAAAAAATCCTCTTCGAAAGGTTACAAATGACAGTGAGGATGTCATTGTTCCAAAGGGTCTGAGAAAACGAAGACTTCATAAAGCTTTTTTGAGATATCACGACCCTGAAAATTGGCCGTTATTGCGTGACGCATTAAAAAAAATGGGGAAAGCAGATCTGATTGGGCCTGGCAAAAAACATCTCATTCCACAATATCAGCCTAAGGGGACTGGATTTAATCCAGAGGGATCAAGGCGGCCTAAAAAATATCAGGCATTTCGTACAACGCATACTGGACTACCAAGAAATCCAAAACCTAATTAATACTCACTCACCACGGAATTTTGGATCGCGCTTCTCTTGGAAACTACTGACTCCCTCTTTAAAATCCATTGTGTTGACTAACTCTCTTTGGGCGGCACCAAGTTCAGCGTGTGCGTGTGACTCACCATGAATAAGCCCAGACCGGGCATTCTGAAGGATCGCTTTAATCGCGATGGGTGCGCAATCACATATGGTTTGCGCTAGAGATAGCGCTCGCAAACGCTCCTCACCTGAATTCACCACCTCCTGAACAAATCCGAGCGACTTAGCAGTGTCAGCGTCAAACTCCTCTCCGGTGAGCAAATAACGCATTGCATTACCCCAACCTGACCTAGAAACCATGCGGGTTGTTGCACCGCAGGTGGGCATAATTCCTCTCCTTACTTCAACCTGAGCAAATCGAGAGTTCGATGCAGCAACGACAATATCAGCCGCCAGCATTAGCTCGATGCCTAGTGTGAAGCAAATACCTTTAACCGCATAAATAACCGGCTTTGTGCGATAGGGTGCCCGCAGCCCAAAAGGATCGATTTCCCCCTCTTTAACAAGCATGTAATCATCCGATAAATGTGACACCATTTTTGGGAGATCAAGTCCTGCCGTAAAATGATCACCATTCGCGGTCACCACCGCACACAGGGAGGCAGAATCCATTTCATAAGCTTGGTAAGCATCAATCAATTCACGAAACATTTTAGGCGTGAATCCATTCAACTTAATTGGACGATCAATAATTATTTCAAATACACCACCCTCCTGTTTAGAGTGTACGCATCCTTCCTCAGAAACCATTAAATCTCCTCACTTGATTCATTATTACACTTTTTTGAATATACCCTGATAAATAGCAATGAGTCCCTGACTTAAATTTTCAAGCACATTTTTTCTCATCACTGCAGATTGTTCACCCAACATTAGATGTATGCCCAACTTTGGACGTTGGGAGACCTCACCTGTCTTCGATGCAAGCGCTCGGTACTCCTCTATATACTTGCACGTCGCATTCTTCCATACTTGCTCAATCAACCCGATTTTCAAAATCGAATTTCTAATTGCCTCCTGCGTCCAGAGAAAACTCATATTATCTGCTCTCGCCCAAGGGACGGGGAACTGGATAGCGCTGGCTTCAGTGCCAGCGAGAACCTCATGAAAAACATAAGTACCGCCAGGCTTGAGCACGCGATGAACTTCAGACAACATCCGATTTTTATCCTCGATGTTCATACAGGACTGTTGTGTCCAAACCACATCGTAACTATTTGTGTCACTTGGCAAATTCAGGGCATCGCCTTGGGAAAAATTCGCTTGGCCCGCAAGACCCGTCATTCGAGTTAATTCATTGGCAACAACACAAAATTCGTGCGTTAAGTCTATTCCTTCAACAAAAATTCCAAATTCCTCTACAAGCGTCCTTGCTGGACCACCCAACCCAGAACCTATATCAAGAACCTTGTCTCCAGGTTGTAATTGAGCCATTTTCGCCAATTCGATTGTTGAACCCCGTCCACCTATGTGAAATTCAGCGACAGAAGAAAAGTCATGCGAGCGAGCCTCATTCAACACAACTCCATCGTCGTGCGCCGCGGCAAGAATCCTATCCAAAAGACCTTCATTGCCATAGTGCTCATTCACCAGTGTGTGTAATATTTGATTAACCATCATATCCCTCAGAGTTAAGTATTCCGCATTACGTCAGTATGCAGAAACACCGCCATCTACGGTATAAACACCTCCCGTGCAGCCACTCGCCTCATCCGAAGCTAAAAACGTAATCATATTTACAACTTCTTCTGGGGTCCCATAACGGCCTAACGGAATTCCTTTCAACACTTCTTTCTTCGCTATTTCGGCGGCTCCGGGAGATCGATTCTCCTCAATCGAACGCATCATTCTCGTCTCAGTCGGTCCAGGTAATACACAATTGACGCGAATATTATTTGAAGCATTTTCTATAGCCGCCGTTCTCATCAATCCTATTTCCGCATGCTTACTCGCGACGTAAGCCGAATTCCCGAGACCGCGCGCTTTAAGCCCAGCAATAGAAGACGTAATGATGACACTTCCTCCCTTTGCTGCCATCAGTGGTAGTGAATACTTGAGGCCTAAAAAGACACCCCGGACATTAATTGCAATCACATCATCAAAAACTTCAGTTGGATAATCTGGAATTAGCGCAGCAGCACCTTCGATTCCAGCATTAATCAGTACAACATCTGGTTCGCCAAATCGACGGCGGCATGCTTCCATCATGTCTTGGTTCGTTTTTTCTGCTGCAATATCACCCGCCATCACATCACAGCTTTCTGGCGTGAGCTCATCCATCAAATTTCGTAATGCTTCCTCACTGCGTCCGAGCAAAAAAACCTTCGCCCCTTCGGCAACGAAACGTCGAGCTGCAGCAGCACCAATTCCCTTACTGGCACCCGTAATAATGGCGATCTTATTAGCCAATCGAGACATCTATTCCCCCTGGGATAACCCCTAAAAATGGTTTTTTACTTTTTATCCTGCCAATCATATTTTCAAACTCGAAAAAAAACCCCACCATCATGGTGGGGTTTTTAGACCGAAAAATATTTACTGCCAAACTGAGTCAAGACTTCCGACTGATTTCGGGTAGGCCACAATTCCCCATGGCATAGCAAATCCGGTCAATCTTTTTATCACTGACATATCCGATGCATCAAGCACCACGACCTCATCTGATCTTCCGCACGCCACAAGAATTTTTGAATCATCCGGAGTGAACGTGAAATGCCAACATCGTTTTCCAGTTTCCCCGCGACCTACTTCTTCCCAACTCTTGGTATCGAACACTTGTATCGCCTTTCCTTTTGCAAGTGCGACATAGAGCTTACTGCCGTCACGACTAAAAGATAAGCCATACGGAACCTCTCCCGTTTTGATCGCTTTAATAATTTCAAAATCACTATTCATAACGACTAAGCTATTACCGTACTCGATACTACCGACGTACATACTTCCATCAGGAGAGGCTTTAATCCCCCTAGGCCTATGACCATACTCTCGAGTACTTATTTCCTTAACCAGTTCTCCTGTTTCTAGATCATGAACTGTAATATTCTCATCTGCCTCATTCGTAATAATCAATTGAGATTGATCCGAAGACAGCTCAATACCCTCTGTCTCCATACCTCCTGTGATTTCTTTTTCAACGACACCGGAATCAATATTTACTATGGCTATTTTCGCTGGCTCCGCATCCTCTTCTTCTCTATCTGACTCCAATTTCTGAGCTTCCTCCGATCCAGGAGTTGGCGGAGGGCCACCTAAAGAGGCAGGCTCAAACGAAATATAAGCTCGATTGCCGATGACTCGAACAAACTCGGGGTTTTCTCCGATCTTAATATGTTTATTGATCTTGCCACTTTCACGATCTATTAAAGTAATGTCGCCGCCGTCTACGTTAGCCACAACCATTGTTTTCCCATCTGACGTAATACCAATTCCACGAGGCCCTTTACCCTCCACATCAATTTCAGAAACAACCTCCAAGCTCACCAAATCGATAACCGTAATATCACCTTTTTGATTTGTAACATACGCCATCGGAGCTTCTGTCCCATTTACCGATGTGTCGGCGGGCTCATTAGAACACCCAACAATCAGGAAAATAAAACCCACTAATGACAACATTGAAACCTTAAAACGAATTGACACTGTAATCGCTCCTTATTAGATGGTAGTTAAGATCAATAAAAAATTTCTACACTTTTTTTAATTCTATAATCACCTGAAAAAATCTTAAAACTTCGCTCATACAAGGCAAAAATTTATGCCGGAATGTAAGCAGAAAATTCTTTTTCAACAGCTTTTGCATCCTCGGCAAGACCTAGACTCACCGCTTGCGCCATTTCACCAGGGTATACGTCTTCTAGATCATCTTCCACCGCATTCAGCGCCGCATCTGCAACATCAAGCGGCTTCTCTTTTGGGCCCTCGAAACCTTTAGCCATATCAGTGTCGACCGCTCCAGGCATCACACCGATCACTTTGATTTTTTGCAATGACAATTCCGCTCTAACGCCTTGATTCATCGAATATGCTGCGGCCTTAGATACGCTATAAGAACCACTCGCTGGAAGATTCACCAGAGATAAGATGGATAGAACATTAACAACAGTACCACCACCATTATTTTTCAATACAGGAGCAAATGCTCTGCACATTGACAACGTTCCGAAGTAATTTGTTTCCATTTCTGTTCTGGCATTATCCAACCCATCAATAGCGATCAAAGCAGTATTACTATTGGCACCGGCATTATTGATTAAAAGCGTTACATCTCCTGCCTCCCGAGCAGCATTAGCAACTTGAGTCTGATCCGTTATATCCAGAGTTAACGGTTGAATCACCCCAGGATTTGCACTTACAAGTGCACTTAATGATGACGCATCTCGGGCAGCAACATAAATTTTCTTCGCCCCTCTAGCCATTAACCCTTTGACAAAAGCCATCCCAATACCTCTATTGGATCCCGTTACCAGCGCCACGACACCTTTTAATTTCATTTCGTCACTCCCATCACAAAGGGGTAAATCACATAACCAGTGTATTCAATTTTATACTTTTACGCTTATAAACGAGTCCACGTAGTCGAAAATTATTAGGCAATCATCAACATAAATCACGGTTCTATGAAGATCGGACAGCCTGAGGCAAGACCACCCCGCCTGCGTGAGGCGTGAATTGGATACTTTTGTTATGCACGACAGCTTGATCATATTGCACTAGAGGAATCACAAGACATTCGTCGGCAATGTGCTGATCGACCTCTTGATACCCTAGGATCCGCTTACGCTCATCAGACTCATCCAGCAAAGGCACGATTAACCTATCAAGTTCCGCACTCTTAAATGTGGAATCAGGAGATGTGCTCAACATGGCCTGGCCGGCGGATGCAAACGGGTCACCCGTCGAGTTGCTCCAATTAAAAAATGCAGCAGGCGCTAATTTATGTTGTGCGCGCAACTTTAAATGCTCAGTGCTGTTATAGATCTCAATATTCGCCTCAATACCAACTTCTTTCCACATACCAACGATCATCTTGATCATTTCATAATCTTTAGGCCTGTATCCCTGCGTGGTTTGAATAGTCAGCTTAACGGGTTTTAATTTTGAGTAACCAGACTTAGACAAATAACTTCTCGCTCGCTCTGGATCGAAATCAATTTCTATCGATGGATCGTATGCATCATATCCAGGAACTTGAAGCGAGTTGATCGGCCTACCGAAACCGACTAATAACTCATCAATAAGTCTTTGCTTATTGATCGCATGATGCATAGCAAAACGAATGTTTTTATCCTTCATCGTGGCCTCTTTATTCGTAATAAAGATCATCCCGATATCGGCAACAGGATACGCTTGCCCTTCCCACTTTGAACTAATGGTGAGGCGATTAAATTCATCATATGGGACGTGCACAGCTAGGTCACAGTCACCATTATCTAATTCAGCCACTCGATCCATCGCGTCGGGCAACATCTTAATGATAACTCTTTCGAAATCAGGCTTTGGCCCCCAGTATTGAGGAAATGCTTTTAAATGAATGAATCTATTTCGCTCGAACTTATTAACCATGTAAGGTCCACTTCCGATTGGGTTTTTTTCCCAAGCTTCAGCACCGATCGAGGTATAGGCTTTTCTTGGCAAAATATAGCCTGTAAGGTTCGCCATCCATTTAAAGATCACGGGCTCATATTCCTTAACATCAGCAATAACGGTGTTCCCTGAAATACTGAAGTTGTTGATCTTGCTCCAGATAAACTGCATCGGATTGTTACCCGTCAAACTACCCGCCCTTTCTAAGGACCAAACCACATCTTCTGGTGTTACAGGAGCACCATCATGCCAAAACGCATTCTTTCTTAGTGACAAGTGAATTTTTGATCGGTCGTTGTTCCAGCCCCAATCAGTGACCATTCCAGGACGCAAACTGAGATCAGGATATTGCGAAATGAAAGAATCGAACACCGACTCGTAAAACGGCTGGGCGGCGGAATCCAATGATGACAAACCCGTTGTAGGATCCCAAGAAGTTAATTGCGCATTATGGGCAATTTTGAGCGTCCCTCGTTGTAATGAACACCCACTGAATAACAAAGATGTTGCTGCAGGAATTGCGACTATAGACCCAGACGCTTGAAGAAATTGGCGTCTTGAGAAACCTTTCATGAAACATCCTCTCTGTGCGTTGCCGCTACACTAGAGACAAGCCAATTAACATTCTAAATATCGATTTCAATTTAAGGATCAACCGTGTACTTGTCAAGGATATGTCGGTCTCAAAAAAAGATAAACTATCAATATCATTCAGTTGAAGCTTAAATATTGCGAACGAACACAAGGGAGCGAGATCATGGCGGGACAATGGGTTGATATCGAAACAAATGACGGTGCCTCATTCAGTGGTTATCTCTCCGTTCCAAGAAGCGGCAAGGGACCAGGTATTGTCCTTTGCCAAGAAATTTTTGGAGTGAATTCATATATCCAATCTGTAGCGGACTATTATGCGGAGGAAGGTTACGTGGTGCTAGCACCGGATCTTTTTTGGCGTATTGAGCCAGGCATTCAGCTTAGCTATACCGAAAAAGACTTCCAAAGAGCCTTCGAACTCTTTGCGCAATTTGATACGGACCAAGGCATGGAAGATATAAGTGCGTCTGTTAAAGCACTGCGTGCAAGACCCGAAGTAGTGGGCAAAGTTGGCGCACTCGGATTTTGTTTAGGCGGCAGACTTGCTTATTTGGCGGCTACACGCTCAGATGTTGATTGCGCAGTCGCCTATTATGGAGTGACCATCGATGATTATCTGCATGAAGCACAAAATATCAACGTCCCCATGGTCTTACACTTTGCTGAAAACGATCAATATGCGCCTATGGCATCTGTGACTAACATTCAATCTGCTTTGAAAGATCATGCCGACACCGAGATCTTTATATACCCAGGCGTCGATCACGGTTTCTCCAGAACTGAGTCTGGACATTTTCATAAACCAACCGCACAGTTAGCTCATCAACGATCTATTGCCTTGTTCCGTAAGACAATGGGGCCCCACTACAATTTTTCTCATTTGTGGGACAAACATTGTGAATATGAATTTGCGACAAGGGACGTAGATGCCACCATGGCGACCATGGTCAATGAGCCTTACGTCAACCATATCCCTACGATGACAGGGGGCGTTGGGCATGAACACTTAAAACGATTCTATAAACACCACTTTATTCCCCAAACGCCAAAAGACACAAACCTCATACCCATATCACGAACAGTTGGTGACGGAATACTCGTCGATGAAATGCTTTTTTGTTTCACACACGACATCGAAATTGATTGGATGCTGCCTGGAATCAAACCGACAGGGAAACGTGTTGAGATTCCACTCGTCGCGATTGTCAAATTTCGGGGAGATAAACTTCATAATGAACATATCTACTGGGATCAGGCTTCTGTTCTGGTACAGATCGGGTTACTGGACCCAGCCGGACTCCCCGTAGCAGGAATTGAAACCGCAAAAAAACTACTGGATGAACAACTGCCATCCAATCAACTCATGACCAAGTGGGCCGATAGCGATGAAAATTAACTTCTAAAACCTATCAACCACACGCCTGCCAGAGCCAATCATCTTCCCTGCTTCCAAGTGCCGGCTTATGAAAATCTTCTGCCCCAGGGGGGATCATAATCATTTTTAGTGATTTTCCTTCAAAATTCCTGAGATCGATTACATAAGGAGCTAGCTCCTTAATGTCGCACCGTACTCGATACGTAATTCTTCTCGAAAATAGCGCTTGGGGCGCTACCGATTCGGTATCAACCGTCCGAATCATTACCTCAAACAATCGCTCATCGAACTTGTCCCTCACGCTATTGGGATAATATCTGGCAACCTCCCCTTCTCGAACTTCAGCAATCGTATCTACTGAATATTCAAGAGCGTGAGGAGCCGACCACAAGAGCATCCCAAAAATACAGACCAAACATCGCATCATCACAACCTTCTCTCTATTGGATTTCTATAACGTATTTTAATAGGAACCATATCCACTGTAAAAGGTTCAATAGCCCAGTACATAAAGCTACCCGCCAAATTTAGGCTCCCGACCAGTTCCTTGATAAAATAACTTAAATGATTCTTCCGCGATCCGGGTGTGCGTCTCAATTTCCGATTCGCCTAAAGATACTTTAGGACACGGCTCATGTTGGAAATGGTTGTATTCATCACGTCCATGAACAAGCGTTGCATAATCTTTAACGCCATTCACCTGACACAAGTCTGTTGGGATAAAACGTATAGCTAAGCCAATGCGTCGATCTGAACCCGTATTGGGTTCGGAACCATGAATAATACGCACATGGTGCAGGGAGACTTCCCCTGGTTCTAATTCAATCCAAACCACATCTTCATCCGCAACCTGCTGATCGATCTTCTGCCCCCGCGTCAATAAATTTCCCGCCTCAAAGGTGTCGGTATGTGGCATTTGCTCCATTTTATGACTCCCAGAAACCATTTTCATCGCACCGTTATTACGTCGACTGGGACTTAAAGCAATCCAAACGGTCAGAACGTCAGGGCGAGACAAGCCCCAATAGGTCGAATCTTGATGCCACGATATAAAAGTACCGTCATTTGGCTCTTTGATAAAAAAATTAGTACCCCATACGAGTAAATTTGGACCAAGGACAGTTTCAACAATTTTCAGAATTTTAGGATCCCGAATAACTTCAGCTACCCAGGGAAATATGAGGTGAGGTTTGTTACGGTACGGGGTTTTCATGACGGACCCGTGGGCTGATTCATATTCTTCGAGCTGTAACCGGAAGAATCTCGCTTCATCCTCAGAAAAAACCTTAACCGGAGACAAGAAGCCGTCCTTTTGATAACGACTTAACTGCCTCGGGCTCATAACCTTAGTGTCGTGATAAGTGCTCATTGTGGCCACCTTAATTAAAAAAACGATCAGCTAAAATAGTCTGGTTCTCATAAATAGAACCTTGTTTTTTCGCGGGCGGAAATGGCATACGAATGGGTACGTTGTCAGCGCGAGGCTCAACCGTTGGATTCCCTACGATCATTCGACTGTTGAATTCCGCCAAGTCTGAAAATTTGAGATAAGGCCAGGCATCTGCAGCGGCACATTCATACAACATAAGCCGACGCAGATCTTGTGATCGATTCTGTGCAGATCCATGCACTAGGCGGACATGATGAAACGAACAATCTCCAGCCTTACCTAAGCAAGGAATTGCATTTACAAAATCAATATCTGCATTAACACTAGGTGATATCGCTCCGCAAAAGTATCCATCCTGGTGGTGATCCCAAACTTTTTCAACTCGGTGACTTCCAGGAACCAAAAGCAAGGGCCCATTCTCCAGTGTCATATCGTCTAACATCAAACCCACCGCAAGCACGTGATCATTTGAATGCGGGTAAAAAGCCCAATCTTGATGCCACTCAACAGCAGAGCCATCACCCGCTGATTTAAGGTTCAATTTTGAACCATGTAATCTAACGTCTTCCCCGAGAAGACGTGTCAAACAAGCAATCATATTAGGAGATTGAATCAATTCCCAGAATATGTGATGCCACTTATGAGGTGTTTTAATGCGTCTGACATTAAGTGTCTTTGCTGTGTGAGAGGGCTCTAAATCAAACTTATCGTTATGATCAAGAAGCCCTTGCGCGTCGATGAGCATCTCACTCACAACACTGCGCAGTCGATCAAGCAAGCTGTCATCGATCACCGAGCGAGCGATGACATAACCTTCTGAATGATATTGGCTGATTTGTTCGTCGCTTAACACTTAAGCTCCTAAATAAGTAAAGCAATGTCGGCGTCTAAAACACTAAGGCAAAACTCAAAACATACAATAATAACTATTCAGACTAAAAGTCAACAATACCCGCAGGCAGCCGCAATGAGCGTCACAGCTACTCAACCGTCAGACTTACCGAGCCCAGTGACTCAATTTCGACCTCAGCTACATCTCCCGCCTCGAGCCATTTGGTCTCAACGACACTGCCAAGCATGACAAATTGTCCTTTTTGCACTGTCAAACCACGACTCATCATGGATTTAACAAACCAACGAAGCGCATTTAATGGAGACCCCATAATCTGCGCACCACGTCCTTTTCCCAAAGCAACCCCGTTCACTCGGGTGACACCTGATAAATCATTGAAATTTAATGTATCCCAACACGTAAATGCATTACCAAGTACGCAACCACTGTTAAAAAAATTATCAGCGATCAACGTTGGCACCCCTAAAGACCCGTAATGTTCGTAACGGTCATCAACAATTTCCATCCCTACCATCATGGATCCGATGACATCCATTGGGGAAAAATTTTCCTCAGAATAATCATCAGGAGAAAGGGTTTCTGAAATAGAGACCACAATTTCACACTCCACCCCAATGCATCTAAAGGCATTTCTGGGCACTGTTCCGTGACCGGCCAGCACCGCCCGGGAAAAAACCTCTCCAGCGCAGGGAGTCGGAATGCCGAGGAATTTTTGCATCACAGGCGTCGTACACCCAATCTTGTACCCAACGATCGGCCCCAAATCCCGCTGAAGCAGCTGATTCACGCATCCCTGCAACACGTAGCCCTCCGCCTCATTGGCTGGCTGCAACTTCTGCGGAAGTGGCTTTATCGGCATCAAGCCTTTACGTTGCGACGCCAAAATAAGAGCCGCCTGAGATAATCTTTCAAAATCTTTCAAGGCGTCCTACCTCCCTCTTTAAGCTAAAACCTCATCAATTGACTCGAGAGTACCTCAAATCATGAAGACCGAACCCCAATCCTATCGGACGCAATCAATGGGGTAGCTTGACGTATCACTCAAATACGGTAAAGATAATTCCCAAGACAACACTAAGTTTTTTTGTCTTTTAGCCTCAATTATAAAAATAATTAAATTAAACAAAGTTGAGTTCAAACGTTTGTCGCATTTCACAAGCATGAAACATCAACTTCAAATTACTAATACAAGGGGGAATGTATGAGCACCACCGGATTAGAAATTTTCAAAACCCGTCACCTACTGAAACCGCTCGCATGGTCAACAGTTGCCGTGTTGACCCTATCGATGTTTGGCTGCGGGAACGATACGGAGCAAAGTACGTCTGGCCCCATTTCAACCGAAGGCAAGAATGCTGCACAAATTGCAGTTGAAGCTGCAAAACCGCTCTGCCAGGATGGCAAGACAATTACGATCGTCTGGGAAGCCGGACTTCAGTCTCTCGATCCTAAAAACTTCTCTGGCCCAAAGTGGGAGGAAGAAACAGGCTGCAAAATCGAAGTGGTTGAAGTGCCCACTTCAGAAATGTTCACCAAAATCATGCAAGAGCATCGTGCCAACACGGGCGCTTACGATGCACTAAACGTCATTCCAGCATGGATGCCTGACTTGGCACAAGCGGGCGCATTGGAGCAATTAGACTCCTATGTGGACAAATTTGGATATCGAGGGGAATTGCAAACTATCGCATCGACCTATCGAGATAATCAGATGACCGTTGATGGGAAGATTTTCGGGTTCCCTGACGATGGCGATGTATTCCTCATGTACTACCGTAAAGATATTTTTGCTCGTGATGACTTAAAGTCAGCCTACAAAAATAAATTTGGAGAAGACTTGGTTGTTCCAACCACATGGGGGCAATTCATCCAAACAGGTCAATTTCTAACCGATGCACTTAAGAGTGAAGGCATTTATGGCGCATCGATGTTTAGAGAGCCTGGATACGGAAATTTCATGTTCCAAGAACGATTCCGAAACGAAGGTGGTACATTCTTTGACTCAAATATGAAAGCAACAGTCAACTCCGCGTCTGGAGTTAAAGTCTTCAAAGATTGGGTTACAGAAAACAAATTCATGCCTAAGGGTGTAGAGAAATTC
>OJGS01000468.1_pt1 | contig 12949 bp, 7 predicted proteins | sample 1594531 | NCBI WGS metagenome assembly OJGS01 (sample SAMN05416816, study PRJEB24817) | seawater metagenome | isolation source: Sea water | place: Canada:Atlantic | collected 2013-07 | reverse complement strand
TCGACACCCGTGCGGCGGTCGATGCGATCCAGCCTGGGGCCTATGCAAAACTTCCATACACTTCCCGAATTCTGGCAGAGCAGCTGGTGCGCCGCTGTGCGCCTCAGGATTTGACCGATGCGCTCAAGCAGCTCATCGAGCGCAAACGCGACTTGGACTTTCCCTGGTATCCGGCCCGCGTTGTCTGCCATGACATTCTCGGCCAGACCGCGTTGGTAGACCTGGCTGGCCTGCGTGATGCCATCGCCGAGAAGGGCGGAGATCCGTCCCAGGTGAACCCGGTGGTGCCGACCCAGCTTATCGTTGACCACTCCCTGGCTGTGGAGCATCCCGGTTTTGAAGAGGGCGCATTCGAGAAGAACCGCGCGGTGGAAGAGCGTCGCAACGAGGACCGGTTCCATTTCATCAACTGGACCAAAACTGCCTTCGATAACGTGGATGTGATCCCGCCGGGCAATGGCATCATGCACCAGATCAACCTGGAGAAAATGTCTCCGGTGGTACAGGTGCGCGATGGCGTGGCCTTCCCGGACACCTGTGTGGGCACTGACAGCCACACCCCCATGGTGGATGCGCTTGGCGTCATCTCCGTGGGCGTGGGTGGTCTGGAAGCCGAAAACGTCATGCTCGGTAACCCGTCCATGATGCGTCTGCCGGATATCGTTGGTGTGGAGATGACAGGCAAGCTGCATCCGGGCATCACCGGTACTGACCTGGTGCTGGCATTGACCGAGTTTCTCCGTAAAGAACGTGTTGTTGGCGCCTACCTGGAATTCTTCGGCGAAGGTGCCGACAGTTTATCCGTAGGCGATCGCGCCACCATTGCCAACATGACACCGGAGTACGGTGCTACCGCTGGCATGTTCTTTATCGATGATCAGACCATTGAGTACCTGCGCCTCACCGGCCGTGAAGATGATCAGGTCGCACTGGTGGAAAAATTCGCCAGGGAAACCGGCTTGTGGGCTGACAGTTTGAGAGAAGTGGAATACGAACGCGTGTTGTCGTTCGATTTGTCATCCGTTGGTCGTAACCTGGCCGGCCCTTCCAATCCTCACTCTTTGCTGCCGGTTTCCGAGCTGGGCAGCCGTGGTATTGCCAAGGAGTGGAAGCAGGAAGAGGGTCTGATGCCGGATGGGGCAGTCATCATCGCTGCCATCACCAGCTGTACCAACACCTCGAACCCGCGCAATATCATTGGGGCGGGTTTATTGGCCCGTAATGCGAACAAGCTGGGGTTGGTCCGCAAGCCCTGGGTGAAAAGCTCCCTGGCGCCCGGTTCCAAGACGGTAAAAATGTACCTGGAAGAGTCCGGTCTGTTGCCAGAGCTGCAGCAGCAAGGCTTTGATGTGGTGGCCTTTGCCTGTACCACCTGTAATGGCATGTCCGGCGCGCTGGATCCTGAAATCCAGAAAGAAGTAATCGAGCGTGACTTGTATTCCACCGCTGTGTTGTCGGGCAACCGTAACTTTGATGGCCGGATTCACCCTTACGCCAAACAGGCATTCCTGGCATCTCCGCCGCTGGTGGTGGCCTATGCTATCGCCGGCACCATTCGTTTCGATATCGAGAAGGATGTGCTGGGCCACGATCAGGATGGTAACCCGATCATGCTCAAGGATATCTGGCCGTCTGATGAAGAGATCGACGCCATCGTGAAGTCTGCGGTGAAGCCGGAGCAGTTCCGCAAGACCTACATTCCCATGTTCGAGAAGAAAGGCGATGGCGTACGTGCAGCGAGCCCGCTGTACGACTGGCGTCCACAGTCCACCTACATTCGCCGCCCGCCTTACTGGGAAGGGACCATGGCCGAAGCCCGTGCGCTAAAAGGCATGCGCCCACTGGCTGTGCTGCCGGACAACATCACCACGGACCACTTGTCGCCGTCCAACGCGATCCTGCTGGACAGTGCTGCAGGGGCGTATCTGGACAAGATGGGCCTGCCGGAAGAGGACTTCAATTCCTATGCAACTCACCGTGGCGACCATCTGACTGCCCAGCGGGCTACGCTGGCCAATCCGAAACTGTTCAATGAAATGGTCAGAGATGAAGACGGTAATGTGATCCAGGGCTCTCTGGCCCGGGTAGAGCCGGAAGGCGAAGTGAAGCGCATGTGGGAAGCCATTGAAACCTACATGGAGCGTAAGCAGCCGCTGATCATTATCGCTGGCGCAGACTACGGTCAGGGCTCGTCCCGTGACTGGGCCGCCAAAGGTGTAGCGCTGGCCGGGGTGGAAACCATCGTGGCCGAAGGCTTCGAACGTATCCACCGCACCAACCTGATCGGCATGGGGGTTATGCCCCTGCAGTTCGAGGAAGGGACAACGCGCAACACCTTGAACATCGACGGTACGGAAACGTTTGATGTGGAAGGCAGCCCGGCTCCGCGGGCTGAGCTGACACTGATAATGCACCGTGCCAACGGTGACGTAGAGCGCATCCCGGTGCTGTGCCGCCTGGATACGGCCGAAGAAGTGTCCGTGTATTCCGCCGGTGGCATCCTGCAAAAATTCGCCAACGAGTTTATGGCGGAAGCAGGCTAGAACGAAACTGCAGGGTGGGCATTGGCGTTGGCCAATGGCCACCGGTTTTTCTCCAAGGAGCAAGACATGCCCCACGCACCACAAATAAAAATCCCCGCCACCTATATGCGGGGCGGTACCAGCAAAGGCGTTTTCTTCAGCCTGACGGATCTGCCTGAAGCCGCGCAAGTTCCCGGCGAAGCCCGCGACAAGATTCTGCTACGGGTGATCGGCAGCCCCGATCCTTATGGCAAGCACACCGATGGCATGGGTGGCGCCACGTCCAGCACCAGCAAGTCAGTGATCTTGGCGAAAAGTGAAAAGGCTGATCACGATGTGGATTATCTGTTTGGCCAGGTTTCCATCGATAAGCCTTTCGTGGACTGGAGCGGCAACTGTGGCAACCTGACCGCAGCTGTCGGGGCCTTTGCCATCAATAACGGTCTGGTTTCTGCTGACCGTATCCCCGATAACGGCATTGCCGTTGTTCGCATCTGGCAGGTCAATATCCAGAAGACCATTATTGCCCACGTTCCCATCACCAATGGTGAAGTGCAGGAAACCGGTGATTTTGAACTGGACGGCGTAACCTTTCCGGCCGCCGAAGTAAAAGTGGACTTCATGGACCCGGCAGACGGGGAGGGTGCCATGTTCCCCACCGGCAATGTGGTTGATGAGCTTGAAGTCCCAGGCGTCGGATCTTTCCCGGCCACCATGATCAATGCCGGTATTCCTACCGTTTTCGTCAACGCAGAAGATATCGGTTACACCGGTACCGAGCTGCAGGGTGACATCAACGAAAACAAGGAAGCGCTGCAAACATTTGAAACGATCCGTGCCTACGGCGCCAAGCACATGGGCCTGATCGACAACATTGAAGAAGCGGAAGCGCGACAGCACACCCCGAAGATTGCCTTCGTCTCCAAACCCAAGAGCTACGCTGCCTCCAGCGGCAAGCAAATTGGTGAAGAGGATGTGGACCTGTTGGTGCGAGCGTTGTCCATGGGCAAACTGCACCACGCCATGATGGGCACCGCTGCCGTTGCCATCGCCAGTGCCTCGGCAGTGCCGGGCACCCTGGTTAATCTGGCGGCTGGCGGTGGCGAGCGTGACAGCGTTACCTTCGGTCACCCGTCGGGCACGCTGCGGGTTGGCGCGGGGGCCAAGCAGGTCGATGGGCAGTGGACGGCCACCAAAGCCAGCATGAGCCGTAGCGCCCGTGTTTTGATGGAAGGCAATGTTCGCATTCCCGGAGACTGCTTCTGATGTAGGCGTGCCTTAGCACAGCTAACGCCACTTCATCTCGGTAGTGTTAACAGGCCCTAGGTCAGATTAGCCTGAAGGCGTAATCCGACAAATCCACTGTCGGGTTACGGCTTTGCCTCTCTGTGCCCTGGGGTGAACCCGACCTACAACTGTAAAAGCCGTTTAGTTAACCTCCTTCAATGCTTGACCCTCTGCCATTTCGGGGGAGACCCTGAAAGCCAACCTATCCAGGGAGGCGTCTACCATGGCCAGCAATACCGATCAGAATCTGCGACCCGATTACGACCAAGTCATTCAAGACATTGTCGACTACGTTCGCGATTACCGCATCGAATCGGAAGAAGCTTGGCAAACTGCGCACTATTGCTTGCTCGACACCCTGGGTTGTGGGTTCCTTGCCCTGCGCTTTCCGGAATGTACCAAACATCTTGGTCCGATAGTGGAGGGCACCATGGTGCCTCATGGCGCTCGGGTTCCCGGCACTCCGTATCGTTTGGATCCCGTAAAAGCGGCCTGGGACATCGGCTGCATGATCCGCTGGCTGGATTACAACGATACCTGGCTTGCTGCAGAGTGGGGACATCCATCGGATAACCTGGGCGGGATTCTGGCGGTAGCCGATTATCTCTCGCAAAAACGGGTAGCGAACGGTGAACCGCCCTTGACCATGAAGGCTGTTCTGGAAGCGATGATCAAGGCCCATGAAATTCAGGGCGTGCTGGCGCTGGAAAACTCCTTCAACCGCGTTGGGCTGGATCATGTGTTGCTGGTCAAGGTTGCATCTACCGCTGTTGTGTCGCACCTCATGGGCGCCGACCGGGAGCAGATGCTGTCTGCGGTCTCTCATGCCTGGGTGGACGGGCAGGCCTTGCGCACTTATCGCCATGCCCCCAATGCGGGCTCACGAAAGTCCTGGGCAGCAGGGGACGCTACCAGCCGGGCTGTTCGCCTTGCGGATATTGCTCTTCGTGGAGAAATGGGAATTCCCGGAGCGCTCACCGCCCCCCAATGGGGCTTCTACGATGTGCTGTTCAGCAAGACCAACAAGGACCAGGCCATCAAGCCGGAAGAGAAACGCCAATTCAGCTTCCAGCGCGGTTATGGCTCTTACGTGATGGAAAACATCCTTTTCAAGATTCGCTTTCCGGCGGAGTTCCACGCGCAAACGGCGTGCGAGGCTGCGGTACTGCTGCATCTGGAGGTAAAAAATCGCCTGGATGATATCGAAAAAATCGTCGTAACCACCCATGAGTCAGCCATCCGCATCATTTCCAAAGAGGGACCACTCGCCAACCCGGCGGACCGTGACCATTGCCTGCAGTACATGATTGCCGTGCCCTTGATCATGGGAGGCCTCAGTGCCGACCACTACGAAGACGGCTTCCACGCCAAGAATTCAATGATCGACACGCTGCGGAATAAAATGGAGATCGTGGAAAGCGCAGAGTACACCCGCGATTACCTGGACCCGGAAAAGCGCTCCATCGCCAATGCGATACAGGTTTTTTTCAGCGACGGCACAAAAACGGATGTTGCCGAGGTGGAATACCCCATAGGCCATCGACGCCGCAGGGAGGAGGGCATGCCCGTGCTGAAGAGCAAGTTCCATCAGAATCTGCTGACCCGTTTCCCGCCAGCCAAAGCGGAGGAAATTCTCAACGCCAGCAAAAGCCAGCAGTCGCTGGCCTCAGTCCCTGTGCATAAATTCATGGGAATGCTGGCGCAATAGCCCCGATATCACACTTTACGCTTGGGTTATGGCCACCTTGGCTTCCTGCACCAAACCCCAGATGGATAAGCGGTCCTTCTGCGAATACTGCAGCCTGGTGACTCTTTATCCAGTTTGTCCTTGAGCAGGGGGGATCAGCCTGAACATCCAACCAGAATGAAACAAAACCAAACGAGACATTTCGTCATCATATGTGCACTTTGGTAACAAGCCGTTTTCGGATAAAGAGTACAAACATGCATAGCTATGGTAGACGATCTGTTTATAGCGCATAACATGCTGATATTTATAAATTAATAGCGACGACACTGTGTAGTGTTTGTGTTAACAAGTGTTGCTATACGTTTTGTCGCTGTGTAGCCTTGTGACTAAAGATAATCAGACCTGACTAAAGTGCCCAATGAAGGTTCAGGCTGGAATAACAAGAAAACGAGGTCACAGTGCGCCCAAGACTCCAATCGACCAACCTGCTGTTGGCTGCGACCCTCACTCTGGGCGCCGCTCAAGCGCAAGCCCTTACTGAACTCAGTGATGACTCTCTGTCAGATGTGCAGGGGGCGGGCTTTGCCTTTGCGCTTGATAATTTCAGCATGCGATTTGCGCCGGAGAGTTTTATTGAATTGACTGGTGCGGGGGTGAATGGTGTTGGCTGGCAGCGAGGCGACGCACGTTATTATGGGTTGTCCATGACAAATGGGGCCCAGCCCGGCGGCACGGACTGGTATGCCACGCTTAATGGAGGCTCCAGCGCTTGCGGTGGAAGCAGCGCCTATGGCAATACCTTTCTTGCTTGCCCTCTAGGTAACGGCAATAGTCTTGGGGCGGGTGTGACGCCAAACCAATACGGCATCGGTGCCATGGCTTCAATCTATGACCCTTACGTGCTGCGTGTTTTTGATTACGAGGGGTACGATTTTCAAGGCAATTACCTGGACGGATCTGCAGGCAATGAAAAGCCAACGATTCTTGAGTTGATTGGCCCCAGCCAAACAGAAGATTGGCGCTGGAGTTTCTGGGGCGAGCTGGAGGTAGACCGTGTAGCCGGTGACCCTAGCGCAGCTATCGGTGCAGCAAACTGCTCGTCGGGAGGGGCGGACTGTGCCGACTTCCTGCAAAGCCAAACGATCATTCATGGCAAACCCACAACAGCGGATGGGAAACCTGCCATCCTGCGGCTCATGCAAACGGAAAATACGGCCGATAATACCTTGGGTATTACCTACCAAAGCGCGCTTTCCGGTGACTTCCGTTTCTCTGTTCGACAAAAAGATACCGGTGCATTAGCCGATACGCTTCATAATGTTCCGGATTTTGATGATGCTGAAGGTATGTATTTCAAAAATGTGGATGCCTTCTTGCCACTTGGCGTTCTGCATTACCAGGCTCTTACGCTGGATGCTGTGAGGGATGGTTCCGGCAGCGCCACTGGCGATTTCGTTATTGAATTAACCCGAATTCCTGACATTCCCGAGGTCTATAACAATTTTTATTGTGGCGATGTCGGCAACACAGGGGATTGCGCCCTGAATTCAGATGGCAGCATTGCCAACCCCAACGAAGATACCCGTGGCTACGTGCGCTGGGGCAATTTTGATAGTGTCAATATTGCGACAGGGGCTGGGCTTCCATCTGCTACAGCAACCGATAACGGTATTTATTTTGTGAATCCTTCAGCCGCAACCCCAGTCACCAATCTGGGGGTCTCCCGCATCGAAGGTATGCGCATTCACCACATGAAAATCACCACATTGGGGGCCAATTAATGACCAGTTCATTTTTCCTCCGCATGAGTGAGCTTTTTCCTGAAAAAGCCCCCCCAGCTTTTGCTGTCCTTGCCGTGGTGTTGTGCATGCACACGAATCCCGCCCAGGCCCTGGAAGCCATGGATGATACAGAGATGGGTACAGTTACAGGGCAGAAAGGGATTCTCGCGAGCTTTCAGTACTACTATAACAGTAGTCCCGCGGAAGCCGATCTCGGTGCCCCCCTGTCTATTTGTGATACTCCTAATGGTGGTAGCAGCCTGGCAAATATGAATTGCCGCTTCGGCCTTCAATTGAAAAATCGCGAGAGCGAGTGGTTGGTCTTTAAAAACGGTCACGCGTCAATTGATCTACGGCGTTTGGCAATTGACGCATCCATGTTGGGTGATTCCCACGGTGGCAGTGCCGCTTATCATGGTTACTTCAATGAGGCTAAATTTACCGACCAGGATGGCTCTACTTGTTTACTGCCCAGCGGGGATTGTTCCGGAGCAGCAGCATCAGGATTGGCTGAGATGCCAGGTCTTCGCTTGAGCTATCCAGAGGGCGCGGCTGATGGGTTTGAGTTCAATGACGTGCGTTTCGGGCTGTACTTCGAGGGGCTGGCTGTAGAACCCAATGCGCTTGTGCCAAGCGGCAATGGTTGGGAAGGCAACAATAATGGCTCCTTTATGGGCCTAAATATTGCGGATAACAATGGTCACCAAGCAGGAATTGCGTTTGGTGGCGATTTTTATCTTTACGGTTATTAAGACGGCATCTGCTTTCCACACGGTGATTGCTATGTGTTCAAAGACAGAAAAAAATAACAACCTGCCGCACGTGCCGCCCGCGGTTTTTGCAGCAATGCTGTTTATTTCTTCTAACGTTCACGCCTTGGAAGTTCTTTCTGAGCAAGAAATGGGCGCTGTGCAAGGCCGTGACGGTGTGACTATCGGCTTGGAAGTACCGCAAGGCGGCGCGATCACAGCTGAACAAATCCGCTGGGAAGTGGATAACGGTGAAGTTGATGCAAATAGCAACTCACTTCAGAACCATCTGATCATTGGTGGTACAGCCGTCGACGCAAACCAGTTTGTGATCAAGCCGATTGATCTGGATGGCACAGCTGCAAGCCAGGCGTTAGATTTTGCATTGGCCATCGATTCCTACACCAATAACGAGGGCCGGTCTGGCCTGGGCCTTGATGCGACCTGGAACCGGATGCGTGTGCAGATGGATAGCTTGTCTGTCACAGACACATCACGTTCATTCGGGGCCGTCGCCCTGGATGCGGGCGGGCGTTTTGCCGTTTTTGGTGACGGCGGGTTTGCCAACTCATCACTCAGTGCAGATCAGGCAAGGGTGATCGTTAACGTCGGGGATATTGATAACACCGACCCGGATCCGAATACATGGACCATGGGGCAGCCTGGCCGTCTGTTTTATCGAATGGGGCCGGCAGGGAGTACGGAGGTGCAGCTGGACAACTTCGGTTTCCTGTTTGACATGCACCAGGGAACGGTGGGAGTAAACTCTGACGGAATTGTTGTGAGTAGCGCTCCGGGGTCGCGGACTGACTTGAATCTCACTTTTGATGTTTTTGCCAATGTTGCCAATGGAGCGTCGACGGCGTTTCAGTTCAATGAGCAGTCAATCCCCATGCTCCTGTTCGGCTGGCGCGGTGGTATCGAGGACTTTGATTTGCAGCTGCGCCCTCAGGGTGCTTGGTTGCCGGATGACGGTACATTCACGCAAGGCCTAACGGCTTCACTGGGTTTTGATCTAGCCGATAATTTCCAGTTTGTTCTTGGCGAAGCCAGATATGAAGATAGTGGTGATGAGGGGCAGTCATATCTGGAATTTACACAACCCATCAGTATGCCGACGACCTTGGGGCAGAATCGAAAGGATCTTGAGTTCGGCTATCTAACACTGGATACCGTTTCCGCGGCTCATCAAAGTGTTGGGGGCATCTGTTTCGGTGGTGCCAACACCTACGGTAGCACCCCATCGGCTTGCGCAAGCTCAACGGGTGGGGTGCTTCCCACTGAACTCCTGGATGTTGCGCCTTCAGACACAGGGCTTGCGATTATAAATCGTGAATGGGGTCTTCATGCCTATTCTTCCAAGGTCGTCTATCGCGACGGTGTTTCAGCTGCAAACAATATTGATGAAGGGTGGGCTCTGATCTATACCCTTGGCGATATTAGTACCAACTGGTACCTCTACCCACAGTCAGGGGATGGTGCCACGCCAGGATCCCCCGGATTTACCATGGATGTGGTTGCTGCCATCCAGACAGAGGGCGGGGCTGACGCCAACGGGAGACCGGATCGCTCCCGCTGGGAAAATGGTACCCACCTGATGATCGGTGATACGGACTTCCAGACCAGTTATCACGACCCGAGCAACCCAACTGCTGATGGCCTGGCCATTGGCCTGATGGGGGCTGACTTACTGTTTGCCACCAATGATATGGGAGTCGGCGTATCCCTTGGTGATGGTCTGAATCTTTCTTCCAATGAAGTACGGTTGCAGCTTCGCGGGATGTTCGGTGGAGGCGATGTGCCTCGCATGGAGTCTCCGGTTTACGGTAGCTATATTGATATGAACCTGGAAATGGACGAATTCGTTTTCAAGATTTTCCCTTCATTGAATGGGGATGCGATTAACTTCGGCGGCTTCCTTAGCTTGGCAAACCTTAATAATGGTTTTTCCAATGATACGGGTAGCGGTCATGGCCATGATGACGGCACCTATATTTCCTTTGCTGAACCCAATTTGAATAAATTAAATGTAGATGTGCGTTTAGCGGATATTACGGGGGATATCGAAATTCCTTCTAACTTCATTCTTGCCGGAGGGGGCGGGAAAATTGATCTCCTGTCGGCTTCTGGTGAAGCTGATGGTAAGCCAAAACTGCGCATTGAGAACAATCTGAATATTGGAGCATTGGCGACTAAGCCTGGTGGTGGTGCTGGTGATCCTCTTGAGATTGGAAGAATCGAATTCGGCGGTAAAGATCTGGGCTCCATGATTATTCCCGCTGCGAAAGTTTATACTTCACTGACACTGGAACAACAATAAGTACGAATATCGGCTAAGGCCTTTAAGAATAACATCTTCGGGTATTGCTAATGAGAATTAAAATAAAATCCAGCTTCCGATTATTGCCGATAAATTCCTCTGGCTGCTTTTTTGCACTTGTTTTTTTACTGTTCTCGCAAGCCGTGCAGGCTATGGTTGAGCTTAAAGATGAGCAATTGGCTGATGTGACAGGGCAAGCTCTGCTGCAAATGAATAAAGAGTTCACAAATGGATATACTTTTTATAAGGCGGGATTAGATGCAGAGTTGAGGCTCAATATGAACATTGACAAGCTTCAGCTTGGTTGTGGAGGCATTAATGGTACAGATGGTTGCGACCTTGATATAGATAATTTTTCTCTGGGGTGTGTCGCAAATAGCAGTGGACAATGCATTACGCAGAATCCCGTTTTAGGGAGTATTCAGAAGCCGGGCCTCTTGAGAGACTGCGGGAATGGAACTTGCACAGGTACGAATATTGACAAAACCATTCAAGATCAACTGAAAGATTTTATTATCAACAGACCCTTTTTCCAGTTTGCAATTAAGAACGATAGCAGCACGACGCTGCGTGAAGTTGTTGGCGTTCGCATGGGGGGAGAACAGGTTTCAGGCCCGATGTCTTTTGGGTCACTGAATGTTTTCAGTGGTTTTATGAGTGGCAATGCTCAACTTGACCTACAGGAGCAGGGGCGGGGAAGAAACCCTCAGGATGTGGCTGTTACCTGTGGGCCTTTAACGGGGCCCTGCCCTGGTAGTTTAGGAGGGTCAGGTGTTAACGTTTTTGGCCTTAATGAACCTGATAGATCTTTAGGGCTTGATAATGATGAGGCTTGCGTGCTTTTTATATGTGAGGAATTTCGCAATCTCACGGTTAGTTTTGATGGAGTGACAAGAAATTCGCCGGTATCCGTACTTGGGAACAGAAGGAGTCAGGCATTAATTTCCAATTTGAATCTTGGTCGCAATACTCATGGTGGCGTTGAAGGTGCTGTGGCAGCAATTGTGGACTCCTTATCAATTGAACGCTCAAGCGGCCTACCGTCTGGGCTAATCAATCTGATTAAAGGGCTAATCCAAGGTCAGATGGAACAAAAGATCATTAATCAGCTTGCTGCTGGCCTGAATACTTCTGTCGCATCTTTGGATAACAATACTTATCAACTGCCTTATAATCTATCTAATGTCCATCAACTTGACGTCTCTTCCTCACTTTTTGGTTTGTCCTTTCAAAAAGAAGATGTACAGTACCCTGGTTATTCAAATTCTGTCCCCGTAGGTTGGGCAATGTATGCACCTGATGCGTTTACACTTGACATTAGTGATAGAACAACGGCGTTTGTTAGTAATATTGCAGGCAATGCAAATGCCAGAAACGGGAATATTGTGGGCTTGGAAGCGCCCTTGAGGAACTGCTGGGGAAGCGCTCGTTTCTGTTAAAGCCAAAAGCCCGCTGGTTTGATTGGCGATTTGACTCTTTATTGGGCGGTACCGAGCGGCCGCCTCTTCCACATATAAGATTCACGTCGGAGTGCGTGGTATTTTTCCCTGAAAGGCATCTTCTATACGCTTGCATTATACTGTGGTGAAAATGATCTCCCCCCGATAAAATGGACACGCTTCATTTCAAGCTGCCATTCTCTCCTTCCACATAACCAATGCCAGAGTGTAACGTTTCTGGTTATAAAAGTGGTTGATGTAACCACGCAGCACCGCCCTCAGCTCTTGCTCATTTTTAAACGACACACCATGGATCACTTCCGCCTTCAGAGTCAGATCAGCTGTCTTCCGATCTCCCAACGACCAGCCAATCACCTTCCTCGAATAGACATCAAGCATAACCGTTAGGTACCGCCATTGTCGGTTAACCTTGATATAAGTGAGATCCGCTACCCACTGCTGATTTATCTCCGTTTGGACCGGCATATTCAGGCGTAGGTTCTTGTGGCGTTGATAAAATCGCTCCACGCCCGGCACCCTGCGGTACAGTTTTGCTACCCACCCATCAGCGAGGCCTCCCTCATCAGCCTCTCAACACGCTTTCGACCCTTGCCTTCCAGATATTCCTTGCGCCACCTCGAAAGCATCACCGGGTGGATATCCAACCCAGCCGCCACTTGCTGGACCTGAATGCCTTCCTGACAGCCGAGCTCAGGCCTTTGCTACTGCCAAGTCTTTCTCAGATTGTTGTATCGGGGCATATGCCATCTCGTCTAGTTAGGAGAAGGTGTCCACTAAAGCGGGGGAACTACAAAAACGTCTCAGTATACCTGTTACCTTGCCGGTTTTGGTTTCCTGATTTTTTGTTGACGACATAACATCAAAGCCTTCAAGTCAGATTTACTATGGCTATATGCAGGCACAAGCTTATATGCTGGTTGCTACTGCAACCGCCGCTTCAACCCCTTCATCGCCAACACCCGCGTACTGATCTCCTCAATCGATAATTCTGTCGCATCCAGGTACGGAATATTGTGCTTGTTGTACATGGCTTCCAGGGCCCGTAATTCCATGTCGCATTGGCGCGGCGAAGCGTACTTGCTGCCGGCTTTGCGTTCGCTGCGGATGGCGCTTAGGCTGTCTCTTATACACATCTCCGAG
>OJGS01000467.1_pt1 | contig 12990 bp, 9 predicted proteins | sample 1594531 | NCBI WGS metagenome assembly OJGS01 (sample SAMN05416816, study PRJEB24817) | seawater metagenome | isolation source: Sea water | place: Canada:Atlantic | collected 2013-07 | reverse complement strand
GCCCGGTACGGGTGAAGAAGCAGAATGGTGAAGAAGAAGTGTTCTACGTATCCGGCGGCTTCCTGGAAGTGCAGCCCAAGCTGGTCACCGTACTGGCGGATACCGCAGAGCGCGCTGAAAACATGGACGCCGCTGAAGCAGAGCGTGCCAAGGCCCGTGCCAAAGAAGCGCTGGAAGGCAAGAGTTCCGAAATGGATTACTCCCGTGCCGCCGCCACTCTGGCAGAAGCCGTTGCACAGCTGCGTGCCATCGAACAGTTGAAGAAAAAGACGCGGTAAGCATCTTTTGCAATTCTTCAACACAGAAGGGGGTAGCCAAGTGCTACCCTTTTTTGTTTCTGTCATTGTGAGATGGCCTGGATAAAACAGGGTACAAGTACAGAAACTGAAGTGACGCGGTGGTATAACAAGGCACTGGCGCAAGCAAAAAGACAAGGACAGGGTATGAGTCTAGCAGTAGTGATTCTGGCGGCGGGCAAGGGAACGCGCATGAAAAGCGCCCTGCCCAAGGTGCTCCACGCAGTGGCAGGTAAGCCCATGGTGCAGCACGTGGTTGATGCAGCGGCGTCGCTGAACCCGGCCAATATCGTCATTGTGTATGGCCATGGTGGCGAGCAGGTAAAAGCCACCGTCACCGGTGAACAGGCCTGGGCAGAGCAGGCCGAACAGCTCGGCACCGGCCATGCGGTCGCGCAGGCCATGCCTCATGTGAAAGAAGACATGGTGCTGGTGTTGTATGGTGATGTCCCCCTGATCCGCCCGGAAACCCTGAAAGATTTTGTCGCCTCCGTGGACGACAACACCCTGGCGCTAATGACGCTGACCCTGAACGATCCCAATGGCTACGGCCGCATCGTCCGTGATGGGCAGAACAATGTGCAGCGCATTGTGGAACAGAAAGATGCCAGCGAAGCCGAGCTGGGCATTCAGGAAATCAATACCGGCATTCTGGCGTGCTCTCGCCGTTTTCTGGAAGAAAGCCTGCCAAAACTTTCCAGCAACAATGCCCAGGGTGAATACTATCTCACCGACCTGATTGCCATGGCGTCACAATCCGGCCTGAACGTGGAAACCCTGCAGCCCAATGAAGGTTGGGAAGTGGATGGCGTAAATGACCGGGTGCAACTGTCTCGGCTGGAACGCATTTTCCAACAGGCTCAAGCAGAAGTGCTGATGCGCGATGGCGTCACCCTGCTGGACCCGTCCCGCCTGGATATCCGTGGCAGCGTGCAGATCGCCAGCGATGTCATCATCGACGTCAATGTGATCCTGGAAGGCGACGTGACCATCGAAGAAGGCGTGGTCATCGGCCCCAACTGCATTCTTCGCGACGCCAACATTGGTGCCGGCACGGTGGTAGAAGCCAACACCCTGATCGACGGTGCCATCGTGGGTGAAAACTGCCAGCTGGGCCCTTATGCACGCTTGCGGCCGGGTACGGAACTGGCTGATAACGCCAAGGTAGGCAACTTTGTCGAAACCAAAAAGTCATACATCGGCGAAGGCTCAAAGGTGAACCACCTGACCTACATCGGTGACAGCCAGATTGGTAAAGGAGTGAACGTGGGCGCGGGGACGATTACCTGCAACTACGATGGCGCCAACAAATTCCAGACAGTGATGAAAGACGGCGCCTTTATTGGTTCCAATTCGTCACTGGTTGCCCCGGTAACCATCGGCCAAAACGCCACCGTCGGGGCGGGCAGCACCATCACCAAGGATGTGGACGACAACGGTCTTGCGGTTGCTCGTGGCCAACAGCGCAACGTCAGCGACTGGAAGCGCCCCACGAAGAAAAGTTGACAGTTGATAGTGGAGAGTTGACAGCGCAACCCGCGTTACAACGGTATCTGTAGGGTGGAGATAGGCGTTATCACCATCCGAACATCCACTATCAGAAACAGAATTAGGGAAAATTAAGCATGTGTGGAATTGTCGGGGCCATTGCCCAGCGTAACGTGACAAACATCTTGATCACCGGGCTCAAACGGCTCGAGTACCGGGGTTACGACAGCGCCGGTGTGGCACTGTTGAATGATAGCGGTATTAGTCGTGTGCGTCGTCAGGGCAAGGTTGCCGGTTTGGAAGAGGCTGCCACGCAAGAACAGACGCAAGGCTTCACCGGCATTGCTCATACCCGTTGGGCCACCCATGGCAAGCCGTCAGAAGCCAATGCCCATCCGCACATGTCCGGTGGTGATCTGGCGCTGGTGCATAACGGTATCATCGAAAACTTTCAGGAACTGAAAGACGAACTGGAAGCCAGCGGCTACCACTTCGAATCCCAGACCGATACGGAAGTCATCGTCCACCTGGTACACCAGGCGCTGGACAGTGGCCTGAATCTCTTTGACGCCGTGCAGGCGGTCACCAAAAAACTGGATGGCGCTTACGCACTGGGCGTCATTCACGCCTCGGAACCGCACAAGCTGGTCACCGTTCGTTCTGGCAGCCCGCTGGTGATTGGTCTGGGCATTGACGAAAACTACATCGCATCGGATCAGCTGGCCCTGCTGCCAGTGACCAACCGCTTTATCTTCCTTGAAGAAGGCGACCAGGCAGAAATCACCACCGACAGCGTGCGTATTGTGGATGCGGCCGGCAATCCGGCAACCCGTGAAGTCCACGAGTTCGACGGCACCCATGAAGATGCGGAAAAGGGTGAATACCGCCACTACATGCAGAAGGAAATCTTCGAGCAGCCGGCGGCAATCCAGAAAACCCTGGAAGGTCGTATCGACAACCCGGCAAGTCTGATCGAGGCCTTCGGCGAAAAAGCCCCGGCGATTTTCGACAAGGTAAAAACCGTGCAGATCGTCGCCTGCGGCACCAGCTATCACGCCGGCATGGTGGCCCGTTACTGGCTGGAAGACATCGCCGGCATTCCCTGCCAGGTGGAAGTGGCCAGTGAATTCCGCTACCGCAAGCACGTGGTGCCGGAAGGCACCCTGTTCGTCACCATTTCTCAAAGCGGCGAAACCGCCGACACCCTGGCGGCCCTGCGTGACACCCAGTCACCCAACTACGTGGGCCGTCTGGCGGTGTGTAATGTGGATAGCTCCTCCCTGGTGCGCGAATCGGAGCTGGTGTTCCTCACCAAGGCCGGCCCGGAAATCGGTGTCGCGTCCACCAAGGCATTTACCACCCAGCTGGTTGGGTTGCTGATGCTGGTGCTGGCACTGGGTCGGCAAAAAGGTCTGGCTGACAGCGAGATTGAAAAAATCCTGGAAGAGTTACGCCAGCTGCCCAACCTGATTGAACAGGCTGCCGCGCTGGACAAGCCCATCGAAAAACTTTCCGAAGCTTTCGTGGAAAAACACCATGCCCTGTTCCTGGGCCGTGGCGTACAGTTCCCGGTGGCGCTGGAAGGGGCGCTCAAGCTAAAGGAAATTTCCTACATTCACGCCGAAGCCTATGCAGCGGGTGAGTTGAAGCATGGTCCCCTGGCGTTGGTCGACAGCGAAATGCCGGTGGTCTCCGTGGCGCCGAATGACGAACTGCTGGAAAAGCTGAAATCCAACCTGCAGGAAGTGCGTGCCCGTGGCGGCGAACTGTATGTCTTCGCCGACAAAAACGCCCACGTAAAAGAAGGCGAAGGTATCCACGTGCTGAACATGCCGGCTATACCGGAAACCATCTCCCCGATCGTCTATACCGTGCCTTTGCAGTTGCTCAGCTATCATGTGGCGGTGCTGCGCGGGACCGATGTGGATCAGCCGCGGAATCTGGCCAAGTCGGTGACGGTTGAATAAAGGCAGTGAATAATTAATAACGAGCCCGGCGTTGCCGGGCTTTTTTATGGGTGCCTGGCTGGCAACAATAACCTTGCCGTAGGAGCGTCGCTGGCGGCGCGATATCCAATCCTTGCTTGTTTCGGCTGACCTAAAGCAAAACTCTCCTGTTAGTAATTCATATTGAGGGTTGTGTTATTGATTTGGGAAAAGAAGAAGTCAACAGGTTGAATAATGCGGTCTCAGCGGGATTTGTAACCTGCTGACTTTTCTGGTTTTATCATGCGATATGCAAATTTGATAACTGTAATATGAAGCCGGCGCGTTCATTGGATATTCGAGCCGGCTCCCTAATACCTGTTATGTCTGAGGAGGAGAGTCCGTGACCATATCCATAGGCACGGTGATGGGCGGGCCGGAATCCCTGCCATGCGAAAGCGCACTAAAGAGCGTGTGGGGATACTTCAAGAGCAATGAAAGTCAGCCCTTCCTCAACGTCGTATTCCACTTTCCGGGGTCGCTGATCAGCCCGCCCTATACTGGCCTCCGTACTGGACGGTTTTCCTCTAAAGAGCAAGGGTTCATGATTCAGGTCGCGGTTCCCGAGGAAGTAGCACAGAGCGCGGATAAGGAAGCAGCGTCTGAGTTTTTTCTCAGCGCGATTGAGGAGGCACTTAAACTGTCGGAGTCGCGCTGGAAGAAGCACAATATCTCGTTTCCATATGGCGCCGCCCGGGAGCAGATAAACCTTGCTCGGAAAGAGCTACTTGATTAATGACGGATATAACAAGCCAAGCCAGCAGGACTTATTTTGCTGTCGCTTCGCTCCAAAACGCAAAATAAGCCCCAGCTTGGGGCGTTAAATCTTGGGGTGACTTCGAGGATGAAGCCAGTAATCAAAATAGAATCTACGGATCAGGATGAGTGGTTGAAATCCATTTTGGATGTTATTACAAAAAATTGGGGAAAATTGGGGACACGCATGAATTGGCGGATTTCCTAGAGGCTCTATAGCGCATTACTGATGTTGGACTGACGTTAAGGGCCACGGGAGTCAGGTCTGCCCCGTGCCTCCACAACGGGCTAAACATAGCTAATCGCACCCCGCCCCCGATTATACCGCACATCAATGAATCCAGTGGCGGAGCTGGCAAGAAACATCACTAAGTCCACACCTTTCTGCGTGGCCGCCAGGCGGCCACGGGGGTTGGGGAGTTCATTGTTTCGAACCCCGAGGTTGATGCATAAGGGAGCAGAATTACAGCCGCCATACAAACCCGGTTTTCTGCTCGGAGGTCTTCCACAGTGTGGATGCCATTTCCGTGTTGAGCGCCACCGGATCAAGGGCGCATTCGCCCACTGGGCCGACCGTATCCACGCGTTTTGTCGGGCCATAGAGTGTTTCCGTTTCCAGGTCGCTTTCCGTTGCACACATGACTTCCGGCCACGCGCCTTTTTCCGCAGATTGGGCGATGAAGCGGGAAAGCAAGGACCAGAGTATTTTATTGAAGGTGCTGGCCGTATCCATCAACAAATTGGTCCGTGATGCACCGGGGTGACAAACAAAGACACCTACCTGCTTTCCGCCAGCATGGATGCGACGTTGCAGTTCATAAGCAAACATCATTTGCGCCAGTTTGCTCTGTGCGTAGGCATTCCAGGCGGTATAATTGCTATCAAAATTCAGATCGTCGAACTGAATTTTCTTTAAGCCCATTTTATAGGCATTGCTGCCAACGACCACGATACGGCCGGCGGATTCCTCAATGCGCTCAAACAGCAGACCGCTCAGCAAAAAATGGCCAAAATGGTTTACGCCAAGTTGGCTTTCAACGCCGTCCGGGGTGATCTCCTGCTTGGCTACTTGGGCAATGGCACCGTTGCAAATCAAGGCATCAATCCGGGGCACGGTTTCCAGCACTTGTGCCGCTGCCTTACGCACGGAATCCTGCATAGCAAGATCCAGCTGAACGAAAGAAACATCCACGTTGTTGCCAAAGCGCTGTTTCAAGGCTGCGATAGCGGCAGCCGATTTGTCTGGATTGCGATTCATCATCACGACCCGGGCGCCTTTCGCCAACAAAATGCCGCTGGCTGCAAACCCGGCGCCGGAATTGGCCCCGGTGATCACGTAAGTCTTGCCGGCCAGGGAGCCGATACGTTTGGGCGTCCAGCCCTCATGTCCAAATGGATTAGTGCTCATTGCTTTCACTCTTTAATTTGTTGATTCGGGGTTATTGCGACACCGGGCAAACAACCCTGGGATTGATACCGATGCCACAGTTCAACGTTAGGGTAGGCTTTCAGGCTGGGTCAGGGTTGTTGGCCTTTGAGGGCAGCCATATCGCTTGCGGCCGCCGCCGTAGCAGCTTCAAGTGAGGCTGGCTCAGTGGTGTCGCGCCACCAGGGCGGGGTTTGCCGTGGCTGCTTCACCATCACCGGTGCGCCGATGATGGGGGTGAGCAAATGGATATTATTCTTCTGTGCCGCCGCAGTGGCCCGCTCCAAAGGTTCAAACCAGTCGTGAAGAGCCAGGTCGAAGGTGCTGTTATGGATGGGCAGCATGGCACGGCCGCGGAGATCCATATGGGCCTGCACACTCTGCTCCGGCAACATGTGAATCTTGCGCCACAGCAGGTTGTAGGCGCCGGTTTCGATCAGGGTCAGGTCAAAGGGGCCCAGTCGTTCGCCAATCTCGCGGAAGCCGTCGAAGTAACCGCTGTCACCACTAAAGAAAATGTTTCCGCCTTGGCCCTGTATGGCCCAGCTGGCCCATAAGGTGTTGTCGCGGTCGCCGAGGCTGCGGCCTGAGAAGTGCTGGGCCGGGGTGGCGGTAAATTGCAGGCTGCCGATGTGATGGGACTGCCACCAATCGAGTTCTACGATTTTGTCGTCGGCAATGCCCCAGCGACGCAGGTGATTGCCTACTTTGAGCGGCACCAGAAAGGTGGAAACCTTGTGGTCCAGCGCCAGCACACTGTCTCGGTCAAGATGGTCGTAGTGGTCGTGGCTGATGACCACAGCGGTAATGGCAGGCAGATCGGCCAGGCTAAACGGTAGCGGATGGAAACGCTTCGGCCCGGCCCACTGGACCGGTGAGGCCCGCTCACTAAATACCGGGTCGGTCAGCAGGGTGTTGCCATCAAGATGAATCAGGGTGCTGGAGTGACCTAACCGATAGATTTTGGCGTGATTGCCCGGCTCGGCCAGCTCGGCTGCAGGAATAGGGCGCAGCGGAAGTGGGCTGGCAGGAGTGGGGGCCTCGCGCTTGGTGCGCAAGTACATCCTGGCAATTTCCCACAGGTTGGCCGCGCCACCACTGGAGGTCATGCCGGTGTTGTAGAACTTCTGCTCCGGTGAGGAACAGGCCTTGAAAAGACTGACGGCCATCACAAGCACTCCTGTCATTATCAATCTGCGTTTTTTCATTTGCCACCAATGTAAACTATACGGTGTAGTTTACGGACGATTTAGGAAAAGTAAACTACTTAGTGTAAAGTTGCCCCGTTCCCCCAGACCTGCCCGGATAACGGAAGCCATATGAGCGAGACAAACCCGACCCGAAGTGAACTGAAGCGCCAAGCCATTCTGCAGGCCGCCCGGGATGCGTTTCAGGAGCATGGCGTACACAACACCAGCATGGACGAACTGGCTGCCCTGGCTCAGGTGTCCAAGCGCACGGTGTACAACCACTTTGCCAGCAAGGAAGTGCTGATCATGACGCTGATGGCGGAGCTATGGCAGCAAGCCACGGTGCATGAAGGGCGTGACTATGATCCGGATGCCGATTTGCATAGCCAGCTCTGTGCCCTGATCGAATTGGAAATCGAGGTGATCTGTAGCCAGCAATACATCGACCTGAACCGGGTCGCCTTCGATCATTTTTTCCACCGCCCGGACGCCTTGCGCGAGCAAGTAGAAAAACTGGCAGCCCATGAACCGGCGATCACCCGGTGGATCAAGGCGGCGGTCGCCGATGACCGTCTGCAGCAGCTGGATCACGAGGTCGCCAGCCAGCAGGTTCATAGCTTGATTAAAGGCGGTTGCTTCTGGCCGCAGCTAATGCAGATTACGCCGCTGCTGACGGTGCAGGAACGTCGTGAGCTTGCATCGCAAACCACCGCTTTGTTTTTGAGTCATTACCAAAAGTGAAGCGGTGTGACGGGTGTCGATGCAATGAGATCAGACGGTTTTTTCTTAGTAATGACGTGATTTTTTTCTGTAGGCAAGAAGCAGGCACAGTGCTTCGGGGGCACGCCTCTCAATTCCCATCGTATCGGCTTGGGATCAAGTCTCCCATTTCCCAAAGGACGTTAAGGTTAGTTTTTCCTTTGTCGATACGCTAAACATACCGAACCGCACCGCCATCCACGCGAATATTCTGCCCGTTAATAAACCCGGCCCTCGGACTGGCCAGGAACACCACCAGGTCCGTCACTTCCTGGCGGGTGGCCAGGCGGCCGCAGGGGTTGGGGAAGTCATGCTCTACAATCTTTTCCTGCAAGGATTCCCAATCCGTGGGCCAGCCTTTTTTCTGTGCCCTTGCCTGGTAGGCGCGTTCCACTTCTGGCGTGTGAATCAGGCCGGGGGAGACGGTATTAACGGTGATGCCGGTATGGCTGAGTTCTTTGGCCAGGCTCACTGAGGCATTGGAGAGTGCGGCCTTGGCGCCGTAGTAGTGCGGCATGATGGAATTCGGCTGATGGTCGCCGATGGTGCTGAGGTTGATGATGCGTCCCCACTGCGTTTCCCTCATGTGCGGCGTGCAGTGCTGAATCAGGCGCACGGCGCTGAGCACATTCACATTGATGGCTTCCAGCCACTGTTCGGTGGTGAGGGAATCCCATTTTCCCATTAGCGCAGTACCGTAATTATTCACCAGGATGTCGGCCTGCAAGCCCTGTTGCGCCAGTTGATCCATCACCTGCTGGGTGCCGTCAGCGGTGAGCAAGTCGCCCACCACCGGGACGATATTGAGCGCCGGATTCGTGATGGCTGCCATGGCCTCATCGGCTTGCGGTTGCGTAAACGCATGAAGCGCCACCGTGGCGCCTTCTTCTGCCAACGTGCTGGCAATGACATGGCCGGTGCCACGGTGAGCCCCGCTTACCAGTGCGGTTTTATGCGTGAGTGCTAAATCCATGGTTGGCGCTCTTGAGATCGTGTTTCGGGAAAAAGGAAAAGTGGGCCCTGTAATAAACCACGGGCTTGCCCTACGGCAGCTTGTCCACGATGTTTGCGGACATGCGCTTGAACGTTGCCCTGCCGGACATGCCGCCGACAGACCACCGTCCAAACAGTGTTTGGCCATTGTCGATGGCCTCCAGTTTGTAGCGGACCCGTTTGGCGTCGTCTTTGAGCATCACGGGGTTGGTGCTCTCAACATCGGAAAAGTACGCCTTGTCGAACACCACCGCCGTGCCGTTAATAGTGCCGAAGATAATGGCGGGGCGGCCCACATCGGATGGATTCTTCGAGGTGTTGGGTTCGATCATCTGCCCAACGAATTGTTGGCCATCCGATTGAATCGCTACGGACATGGGCACGCGGTGATTATCCGTATAACTATAGTAGCCAACCCACAGTCCGGTCAGCCCGGCAGCGGTGGTATTGGAGGAAGCAAGCAGCAGCCCAAGCAGAGCAGCGATCCGTAACATGATTATCCCTTCTGGTGTGACCAGGGCCCCAGCGCTCTGGTGGTTGCCAATCTGAACGGGAAAGTTAGCACGGCACAGAGCGGAATTCCCGCGCCTTACCATGGATGCCAGTGGTGCTTGTCTGGCGCTGCCTGCATTAACCTGATGCATAAGGGGTTATGCACCCCGATCAATGCCATCGATAACCCCAACTGGCTACACTGTGGTCTTTGCCGTCGAATCTAAGACTGGAGTCCGCCGTGCCCGTCCCGTTTGCTGCCATCCTGATCGCCAACCGTGGCGAGATTGCTATTCGTATTGCCAATGCCTGTGCGGATCTGGGGATTCGCTCCGTGGGGGTGTTTGCGGAGGATGATCAGGCATCGCTGCATGTCCGTCAGGTGGATGAGGCGGTGGCGTTGCCGGGGCGTGGGGTGCCGGCGTATCTGGATGGGGCGCAGTTGATTGCCATCGCCAGGGAGCAGGGGTGTGAGGCGATTCATCCCGGTTATGGCTTTCTGGCGGAGAATGCGGAGTTTGCCGAACAGTGTGTCCGAGCCGGGCTGACGTTGATCGGGCCTGGGGCCGAGACTCTGCGGTTGTTTGGCGACAAGGCGGAGGCCCGGGCGCTGGCGGCGAAGTGTCAGGTGCCGTTGGTGCAGGGCACCGCGCAGGCGGTGACGATGGAGGAGGCGCAGGCCTTTATGGCGTCCCTCGATGGCAGTGGCGTGATGATCAAGGCCCTGAGCGGCGGCGGCGGACGCGGTATGCGAGCGGTTACTGACCCGGCAGCACTGAAAGCGGCGTTTCAGCGTTGTCAGTCGGAGGCGAAGGCGGCCTTTGGCAATGACGCGGTGTATGTGGAGCAGCTGGTGCCCGCTGCCCGGCATATCGAAGTGCAGGTGTTGGGGGATGGCAGCGGGGCGGTGAGCCATCTGTGGGAGCGTGATTGTACCCTGCAGCGCCGTCACCAGAAACTGGTGGAGTTCGCGCCTGCGCCGGGGCTGGATGCGGCCCTCCGTGATCGCATTATCGACAGTGCTCTGACCCTGGCCGCCGAGGTGAACTATCTGGGTATTGGCACCTTTGAATTTCTGGTGGAGCCGGACGCAGGCCGTCACTTCTTTATGGAAGCCAACCCTCGGGTGCAGGTGGAGCATACCGTCAGCGAGCAGGTCACCGGGGTGGATCTGGTACAGACGCAGATTCATCTGGCGGCGGGGGCCAGCCTGGTCGACCTGAAGCTGGAAACCGCCCCGGTTTGTGACGGCATGGCGGTACAGCTACGGCTGAATATGGAAACCCTCAAGGCCGATGGCAGCACCACGCCGTCCGCCGGCACCCTCACGGCCTATGAGCCGGCCAGCGGGCCGGGCATTCGCGTGGATGGTTACGGCTATGCGGGTTACGCGGTGAGCCCGGCCTACGATTCCCTGCTGGCCAAGCTGATCGTGACGGGTGCGGATTATGCCACGGTGCTGCAGCGTGCCCGCCGGGCGCTGAAGCAGACCCGTATTGCCGGCGTCTCAAGCAACCTGCCGCTGCTGCAGGCGTTGCTGGCCAGTGATGCGGTGCAGGCCAATGCGGTGACCACCCGCTATGTGGAGAGCGATCTTGCCGCGTTGTTGGCGGCCCTGCCTGATGAGATCACCCCGGATCTGCCGGTGGCGTCGTCACCGCAGGCGCAGACGGTGGCTACCCCGGCGGGTAGCGAGGCCCTGATCAGCCCGACCACCGGCGTGCTGGTATCCCTGTTGGTGAAGGAAGACGACGCGGTGCAGGTGGGCCAGGTGGTGGCGGTACTGGAAGCCATGAAAATGGAGTTCGAGGTGCGCGCTACCACGGCCGGCCGGGTTCACAGCCTGGCGGCGGGTGAAGGGGATGCCGTGAACGAAGCGGCGCCGCTGCTGTTTGTCACTCCCGGTGAGGTGGAGGGCTCGGCTGTCGCCACGGAAGAAAGTGTGGACCTGGATCATATCCGCCAGGATCTGGCGGATGTGTTGGATCGCCATCACGGGATCAGCGATGAAGGGCGCCCACACGCGGTGGAGAAACGTCACCGCAAGGGCAAGCGCACCGCCCGGGAAAACCTGGGCGATCTGCTGGATACGGGCAGTTTTCAGGAATACGGCGCCATGGCGCTGGCCGCCCAGCGTCGTCGCCGCAGTGCCGAAGAGTTGCAGACCCTGAGCCCGGCGGATGGACTGATCGGCGGTACCGGCACGGTCAACGCCGATCAATTTGGTGAACAGGCCGCCCGCGTTATGGCCATGAGCTACGACTACACCGTGTTCGCCGGCACCCAAGGCATGATGAACCACAAGAAGACCGACCGCCTGCTGCAACTGGCCGGGCAATGGAAGATGCCGCTGGTGCTGTTTGCGGAAGGGGGCGGCGGCCGCCCCGGGGACACGGATTTTGTCGGCGTGGCCGGGCTGGATTGCCACACCTTCGCGGCGATGGCGAAACTGTCCGGTGAGGTGCCACTGGTGGGCATCGGTTCTGGCCGCTGCTTTGCCGGCAACGCGGCGTTGCTGGGTTGCTGTGATGTGATCATTGCCACTGAAGATGCCTCCATCGGCATGGCCGGGCCGGCCATGATCGAAGGCGGTGGCCTGGGCCGTTTTACCCCGGAGCAAGTCGGGCCGGTGAGCGTGCAGGCCCCTAACGGGGTAGTGGATGTGCGGGTAAAAGATGAAGCCGAGGCCGTGGCGGTGGCCAAACAGTACCTGTCTTATTTTCAGGGTACGCAGATGGACTGGCAGGCGGCGGATCAGCGTGAACTGCGCCACCGTATCCCGGAAAAACGCACCCGCGTTTACGACATTCGCGCTGTCATCGAGACCCTGTCGGACAGCGGTTCGGTGCTGGAACTGCGCAAGGCGTTTTCCCCGGGCATGATTACCGCGCTGGTACGCATCGAAGGCAAACCCTTCGGTTTGATCGCCAACGATCCGCAGTACCTCGGTGGCGCCATCGATGCCGTGGGTGGCGACAAGGCGGCGCGGTTTATGCAGCTGTGCGAAGCCTTTGGGCTGCCCATGGTATCCCTGTGCGACACCCCCGGTTTCATGGTCGGCCCGGAAGCGGAAAAACAGGCCACCGTGCGGCATGTGTCGCGCATGTTTGTCACCGCCGCCAGCCTGGCGGTGCCGTTCTTCACCGTGGTATTGCGCAAGGGCTACGGCCTGGGTGCTCAGGCCATGGCCGCCGGCAGTTTCCACTCACCGCTGTTTACCGCCGCCTGGCCCAGTGCCGAGTTTGGCGCCATGGGGCTGGAAGGGGCGGTGCGACTGGGCTTCGCCAAAGAACTGGCGGCTCAGCCGACACCGGAACAACAGCAGCGCCTGTTCGACAAGCTGGTGGCCAAGGCCTACCAGCAGGGCAAGGCGATGAACATGGCCAGCTTCCTGGAAATCGATGCGGTGATTGATCCCATGGAAAGCCGCCAGTGGATTCTGCGCGGGCTGAATGCCTCCGGGTTCAAGACCGGTCGACACGGCGGTCGGCCGTTTGTGGATACGTTCTGAAAAGGCCAGCAACGCGCCTCGAGCTACGAACACCCAGGCACGAAGCCGCTGTAGGAGTTCCCTTCCAGGGGACGAACCGAGCGCAGCGAGGCGA
>OJGS01000447.1_pt1 | contig 13513 bp, 17 predicted proteins | sample 1594531 | NCBI WGS metagenome assembly OJGS01 (sample SAMN05416816, study PRJEB24817) | seawater metagenome | isolation source: Sea water | place: Canada:Atlantic | collected 2013-07 | reverse complement strand
TCTACACACTGCATATCGTCGGCAGCGTCAGATGTGTATAAGAGACAGTTGCAGGAGCGACCAAACCGGCAACACCGAGGCCACATACGAATAGGTCAGCAGCACGAACACCCACGTAATCGAGGACCAACCCGCCATCGCCATGTTCAGCGTGTGCAGGAATCCCACATCGCCATATATCACGGTCAAATACATCACGGCCAACGCCACGATCGACGGCCCCGTGATGCTCTTCCCTTTTCGGTTGAGCCACGATCCGATCCCCACCGCGATCGGGATTTGAATCACACACGGCACAATCGCGCTCGGGAACATTCGAAACACCGAAGCGATTACCAATCCGAAGATTGCGAGAACAATGGTCAGAGCCAAAAATAGAATGCACAGGAAGAGTAGCCGCACCCGGCGATTGAGCACGCGCCCAGAGATATCGCCGACCGTCTGTCCTTTGTTACGAAGTGAAACCACCAATGCACCGAAGTCGTGCACCGCTCCAACGAAAATAGAGCCAAAGATCACCCACAGCAGCGCCGGCACCCAACCCCACATGATGGCAATCGCTGGCCCCACAATCGGCCCCGTTCCCGCGATCGATGCAAAGTGGTGACCGAACACCACCCCCTTTGACGTTTCCACGTAGTCATTGCCATCCGCCATCGAGCGCGACGGGCACACCGCGTTGGCCGAAAGCTTGAAGATTTTACCGCCGAGCCAACGTCCATACGTGTGGTACGCGATGATGAAGCCGACGCCGGCGAGAAGGGCAATAAGGAGAGGGTGCATGGGGCAAACGAGAGGAGGCTCTGAAAAGCATGGGCAAAACACTCCGACCACGTCTAGCCTCGAACGGAACCAAACCGCCCTATATACGGTCAATAGTTGCTATGAAAACGCCGCCACCCTCGATCTCGCGACCGGCACTTTGCTTTACTTGCGCTCGTGATCGCAGCGCTCACCAGCCACGCTCAACCCATGATGCCCCTCGATCTGCGCTATGAGCGGGTCAATCTCGCCAATGGCCGGGTGCTGAAAGATGTCGCGATCACCAGCATCAACCGTGAATCCGGCCTCGTTTACGTTTTGGAGGATCGAGAACTCAAACCTTACCCCCAAGGCGCTTTTCCCCGGCTTCGTGACTCAACGTATCGCCAACCGCCTCTAAGAGTATCCCGCGCAGGACTCTTCACGTGAACGGGCCCGACCTTTAACCCCACAACCTTCCAATACCCGCTCGCCTACGGCGTCCCCGATTGGATCGCCCGAGAATAACGCCACCCTCCGCGCCGCGATCGAAGCTGCCGTCTCCGCCAAGGCAGAAACCGCCGCCTTGCGCCACATCGGATACGAACAACGAACCGGCTCGGGCTACACCACGACCACTCAGTGTGAAGTTGAGTTGGATGGTCCCACGGCAATTCCCGGCTGGACCGGCCGCTACCGAGTCAAGGGCATCGCTTACTACAGCCACTATGACAGCATGGGGACCACCTCCAACAACCGCCGCCGTGGGGTGGAAGTGATTCTCGAGGCCAAGAGCCCGCGCAGCATCAAGGTGCTTGAGGTCAACACGGATTGGACTCCGAGCCGCTAGAGACCCATTCAGTTTACGCTTGTTGCATGCGGGTGGCATTACCTATGGTTCTCCTATGCCCCGCTTCTTCCCTTCGTTAATCGTAGGAATTTTGCTCGCTTCGGTCGCCTTCGCCCAGAACACACTTTTCCTCATCAATAAGGCCGTCGATCATTCGCAGACCGATACCAGCACGACGGCGTTCAATGAGTCGATCGGACACTCGTTTATAGCTCAAGTTGCCGATCAGTCCGGCACCTACAACGCCGGACACCCTGCCTCAGCACCATCCGTCGATGACAGCACCACCACGTGGAATCTCGCCTACAATAGCGGACGCAGCGCTTGGTATTACGAATCCTCCGGCCACGCCGATCAAGCAACTTAGACGCGACCTACGCCGATACGAACTACAAATTTAATTTCAACGGTTTCTCCGCCACGGTCGCGGTTTCCAACAATCTCTACAGCAACGTTCCGGTCGCCTCAATGAACACCGGCTCGTGGTCCAGCGGCACATTCATGTTCAATGCTAGCGATGCACTCACCATCAGCAGCAACACGTTTTCGACGAACTACCTCGACAACTTGAGTCGTATCGAGATTCGCGTTAATGGTAACGGCCACAGCTTCTCTCAAAGCGCCAACAACGGCAATTCCGGGAATTCACAGTCGCTAAATTTCAACGCCTTCGATCTAACCTCAGGACAAACTTACCAAGTAGAGATCGGCTTCACCCGTTTTGATGGCACCGCCACCATGATCACCGGCACCAACACGATTGGCTCGTTTACGACCATCACCACCTTAGATCTTCAAGCCGTGCCGGAGCCCAGTTCATGGGCCACCATCGCCGGAGTGCTGGCATTAGGATGCGTCGGCGGCTCCCGTCGACGCTCTCGCGTTCGCGCTTAAATTACTTGGTCAGATACGGAGCGACGATCGCTTTCCACATCACGTAACCCGCTGCGTTCATGTGGAGTTTGTCTTCAACGTATATATCGCGCGACGGCTGGCCGTCCTCCCCGAGCATCGGGGCCCACACATCAATAAAGTCGTAACCCATCCGGTCGCAATAAGCTGCCGCGATCGCATTCATCTTTTCATAGTCCACTTGCTGCGGCCAACGCTTCGGATTCGGTGCACATGAAATGAACGCGATTTTTGTGCCCGGCAGTGCTCGCTCGATCATGCCACAAAGCGTCGCGAAGTCGCCCAACACCTGTTCCGGTGATTCTCCGGCATTCACATCGTTTGTCCCTGAGTAGATGATGATCTGCGACGGTTTACCCGGGAGAACCACGCGATCAAAGTAGGCGACTAAATCCGAGATCTGAGATCCGCCAAAACCTCGATTTATGAGCGCTACTTCCGGATAGTCCTCGGCCAAGGTCGCCCATCGACGAATACTGGAGCTACCGGTAAAAAGCACCCCGACTTCCCTCAATGGCTCCATCTTTTCCCGCTGCTCGATCCGAGATATCTCCTCCTCCCACTTCGGGTTAAGCGGCTCAGCCGCGGGTGATGCGCCAACCAACAAAAAACTCAAGGTAGGAAGTAGGAAACGGGGCATCATCTAAACAGGATGCCATCACCGTCCGATTCGCGTCAATCTGGGACCGGGGGCTGGACTTGCTTAATGGGTCCCAACGAATATCATCTCACCCATGAAGATTCGATTGCTCCTCACTGGGCTGATTTTCAGCTGCACTTCCACTCTGCTCCTCGCCAGTGACGACTCCGGGGCACCTCCGGCGACCGGGGAATCGATTGCTAGAAAAACCGTCGGTCCCTTCGAGGTTATCGAGATAGATATGGATTTTCTGCAGGACGTTTCCTATCGCACTGACCGCATTTACCTCAAGCGCCAGGTCGACCGCCGCACCGAGGCCGTCACCTTGCGAGTCTCCATGCTTCCCGGTGAAGCATACCGCAAATGGTTCAACGGAGAATACGATCTGATCTCCCCCGCTAACGCTGGTCACGAACCCAACGGATGGACCGATTGGGTCGAGACCACCGCCAACTACGTGGAATATTGGGTCGGTGATAAAAAAGTCCTTCACCTCAAACGAATCAGTTCTTGAGCCTTAACCCCAAACCAAGTCTGCTCAAACGCCTCCTCAATCAGCCTCGGCTATTCGGGGTCGTCATCGCGATCGGAGTGCTACTGCTGTGGTCACTTTCCCGGTCCATCACATCAGACCACCTGCCTGATTTTTCTTCCTACGAAAAGGTCGATGAAAAGAAGGAAGCCTTCTTCAGCTACCTCGCTCCTCACGTCGACGAAGCCAACGCCGACATCTTGGCCGACCGCGAACGCCTGCTCGATATCCGAGCCGACCTAGAACCGGGCGAAGAACCCGGGAGATCCGATCGCGGCTGGGTTCACAAAAAACTTGAGCAATACGAATTCGATTCGGTGGAAAAGATCACCGACGAAACCCTCCGACTTCTGGCCCAACGCATGGATATCATTCCCCCCTCCATGGTATTGGCTCAGGCCTCGGTCGAATCGGCCTGGGGCACCTCCCGCTTCGCTCGCGAAGGCAACAATCTCTTCGGTATGCGGACCTATGAACCCGGCACCGGTATGGTGCCCAAACGTCGCCCGGCCGGCGCTACTTGGGAAGTAGCCTCATACGACACCGTGACTGGTGGCCTCGCCGCATATATCCACAATCTCAATACGCACGACCCTCACCTCCGTTTGCGCGCCAGTCGCGCCAGCTTGCGCAAGCAGAACAAACCAATCCAGGGAAGTATATTGGTCGAGGGTCTCCGCAGCTACTCCGAACAAGGTTACGAATACGTCGCCAAGATTCGGGGCATGATCCGCAGCAACAACCTCGAGAAATACGACCAGCCTTAAGTCCCGTCTAACTCGCTGGTCCTTTGGTCTGATCGTTCTCTTCCCTCCGTTTCCACGAAAACGCGCCGGGCTTCGAAAAGCACCGGCGCGGTTACGGGTTAAGGTTGTGGCTTACGGATCCGGTCGCGGATTAAGAGATTTCGATTCGTCGAGGCTTGATCGCCTCGGCCTTGGGTAGACTCAGGCGCAACACGCCGTCGCTGAGCTTCGCGTTAATATTGTCGGTTTTGACCCTATTGTCGTGCTCAAGCTCGAGCAGGTAGATCGCATCCGATGTTTCGCGGTGGCTGACCGTCCAGTCTTTCGGACGGTTCCACGAGCGTTTGCCCACAATGCGTAAGGACTCTGCCTCAGCGGTGATGGCCAAATCCTGCTTGGTCACACCAGGCAGGTTGACCGAGAGGTTAAAGGCTTCGTCGGTTTCTTTGATCTCGTAGTTCGGTTGCACCGTCGGACCGAGGTCTTTGTCGTGGTGTCCTTCGTTCACAACCAGATTTCGGTTCAGCGAAGGGATGAGTGAGTGAATTAAGTTCATAATATTTCCCTATTTTTATTTCTAAATAATGACGTAGGACGGTCGCACATTTAGCCGACCGCTACGGAAACTTTGCGCGGTTTGACTTCTTCCAGCTTCGGTAGCGTGACGGGAAGGACACCATCGACGTAGGCGGCGGTTACACCGTCTGTTTTCACATCGTCGGGCAAGGTGACCGAGCGGTTGAACTTTGCGGCAAGCGGCGCTTTTTCGGAGTCACTCTTGCGAGTCGCTTCGAGGGTCAGATTACCGTCCACGACTTCGACATTGATGTCGTCGCGACCAAAGCCCGGAAGCTCGGCCCGCACGTAGAGGTTGTTCTTGTCTTGGTAGACATCGACCGGGAAGCGGCTGCCAGAATGGGGGCTTTGCGACCCACTGGCAGCAGCGTTGAAGAGTCGATCGATTTCGGATTCCAAACCATTACAAACACCGCGACCAAATGCGGCGGCAGGCAGGGAACGGCGGGTCGGGGTGTTGTAACGAATGTATCTCATGATGTTTTTTATTTAATTATTAAGACCCACCATTCGGCGGGATTACTGATGAGATTTGAATAAACAATGCCTGCGAGTGATTATGCATATTTCGTTTACTATAAATAACTTAAGATAATTGTAATTTCGATGACTGTGCCCTTTTGTCCTCGATCTCGTGTCACACCCGGGAAATTTCGTCACGCTTGGCGCGCAATCCGTGCTTTCGCCACGCGCCTGTCCGTTTACTGCTAGCAAACTAACATGTCATCCGACTTCACCACGCCTCCTGACCGTCAACATACGGACTCCCAAAAATGGCAGAAATACGCCGGCCAAGATATTCTGCCCATGTGGGTTGCGGACATGGATTTCAAATCAGCGCCCGCCATCTTGGAGACACTCCATGAACGCGTAGATCATGGCGTCTTCGGTTACGGTCGGCCGGTGCCTTCCACCTTGGAAGCCATCGTAACTCATCATCGTGAGCACTACGGTTGGGAGATCGATCCCGCGTGGATCGTTTGGCTACCGGGCATGGTCTGCGGGCTCAATCTCTGCTCCCTCGCCTTTTCCGAACCCGACGACACTTACCTCACCCTCACTCCGGTCTATCCGCCGTTCCTCACCGCGGGCCATAACTTTGATCGCCGAGCTGTTCGAGTTCCTTGGAATCGCGAAAACAATGCATGGACGCTCAACTGGGACGCCCTCGAAGCAGCGGTCACGCCGCAGACGAAAATGTTCTACCTGTGCAACCCGCACAACCCCATCGGCCGCGTCTGGCGCCGCGATGAGCTCGAACGCCTTGGCGCGTTCTGTGAAAAACACGACCTCTTGCTCATCTCCGATGAGATCCACTGCGACCTGATCCTCGATGATACGCTACCGCATATTCCGAGCTCGATGATCAGCCTGGAACTGGCAGAGCGCACCATCACGCTGATGGCTCCGAGCAAGACCTACAATATTCCCGGCCTCGGCTGCACGTTGGCCGTCATTTCCAATGACAAACTCCGCCATCGTCTCGAACGGAATAGCCGCGGTTTACTCCCCGAGGTCACCGTCTTGGGACTCTCCGGGTGCGAGGCCGCCTACGGTCGCTCCGAAGACTGGCGCCAAGGATTATTGGCGACGCTGCGAGCCAACGCCGAGCTCATCACCCAGACTCTGGCTGATCTTCCCGGCGTAACCGCCACCGGTCCTCAAGAAGCGACCTACCTTTACTGGATCGACGTCACCGAACTTAACCTCAGCGACCCCGTCGCCCACTTTGAGTCGCACGGTATCGGCCTGAGTGACGGCAACTTCTTCGGCGCAGCCCACAACGGTTTTGTGCGCCTCAACTTTGGCTGCCCCACCGTAACCCTCGAAGAAGGACTCCGACGCTTTGCAATCGGCGTAAAAGCAGCACAGGGGTCCGCATGAGCGAACCGGTCTTCAAAGTTCGTCCCGTCACATTGAACAATCAATGGGTGACCTTGGAACCACTCCGCCCTGCTCACGCCCCGAACCTTTTTCACGCGGGACACAGTCACCCCCTCGTTGGAGTTTCAACCCACCCCTCCGTTCGGGGCCACGATGGATGCCGTGGGTTGGGTTACCGATGCGCTCGATGATCAACTCGCCGGCCGTCGCCAACCTTTCGCCATCATTCGTCAGCCCGAAGGAGTCGCCGTAGGTTCGACCAGTCTCTTCGATATTCGGCCCGCTGAGCGCGCCGTCGAAATCGGCTACACCTGGTTAGCTCCTGCCGAGCATCGAAGCCCAATCAACACGGCCACCAAACTCCTGCTCCTCACTCATTGTTTCGAGACTCTAGGATGCGAACGCCTCCAACTCAAAACCGACGCCCGTAACACCGTTTCGCAACGCGCGATCGAACTACTCGGCGCCACCCGCGAAGGCATGCTCCGGCGTCACATGAAATGCTACGACGGTTTCGTGCGCGACACGGTCTACTACAGCATCCTCCCCGATGAGTGGCCGACCATCAAAGCCCGGCTCACCGCCCGCCTCAAAGCTTAGTCCCTACGGAAGCACCCGGTCAGCCCACGCCGGATCGTCCAGCCCGTCCGGCCGCGGATCTCCAAAAATCCGGCGACGACTTCGCGCGATAATCCGGTAACCGCCATCTCGAAAACTCTGGGGCAACATCCCCAGGAGCCGCCCAACCGTTTTCCAGCCCCCGGGTAAGGCCGCGAACACCGCGAACACTCCATCCGTGCGCATCAGAATATCGTTACGGGAGATCTCTGGGAAGAATACCAAACTGTCGAAGTCCTGCGTCGGCCGCCCGGCCCGGCGTAACATTGTCTGACCCGTGACTCCTTGCAGAGAAGCCACCTTGATTCGACCGGCACGATCCCGACGCAGCACAAACCGCATCAGCGCCTGACAAAGCCCGCACTCTCCATCGAAGAGCAGCAAAGATTCTTTCGCCTCGGCCGAATTGATCACCTCCCAAGACAATCACCTCCGTCCCGGTAACGCAACCCACTCCACTCCGTCACCAAACCTCACCTGCTCCCCTCTTCGCCGAATCACCAAAACCTTAACCAATATGGTTAAAGTTCACCGAATGCGACCTCGCACGTTTTTAACCATATTGGTTAAGGTTGGTCCATGAGTGTGTTTGATCGTTCGGATATGAAAATCTGGGTCACCCTGGGTGAAGACTTTGTGACCGCGGCAGAACTCGCGCTACGGCAGGCCAAAAAAGTTCGAAGACGAAACCGAGTATCTCCCACCGCCCCACGGCGGAATCCGGGACATGACACGCCGCTTTGGAACATCGTGATTGAGGAGATGAGAGGTGAATTGAAAACCTATGGAGCTAAAAGTCGGCTAGCACGTTTTTTGGAAGTTCCGCCTCAGCGCATATCAGACTGGGTTACCGGTGAGCGACGGGTACCCGACGCCGAAACGCTACTCCGCATCCTCTTCTGGCTGCAACAGAGACGGGCCGGCCTCGACATCTCCACCTAAACCCATCCCGTCTCGGTTGAAGTTTAACCAATATGGTTAAACTTATTGTAGGGTTGAATCGCGAAATGAGTGCGGGATGCTCTGCGATGAATTCGTAATGCGCATCGGACCGATAGAATTATACTCTCCTTTGTTCCTGTCTCCTTTGGCGGGCTATACCAACCTGCCCATGCGATTGACAGTGCGGGAAGTTGGCGGACTGGGCTGGGCGACCACTGACCTGGTCAACGCCCGCTCGCTCCTTGAGCGCAATCGGACCGCATTGAAGCTTGTGGCCACCTCGGCCGAGGATCGCCCGCTCGCCATCCAACTTTTTGGCGCCGTGCCCGAGGAAATGCGCGACGCTGCCATCATGTGTGAGGAGATGGGCGTGCAGTCCGTCGACATCAACATGGGCTGCCCGGTTCGCAAGGTCGTCAACATCGGCGGCGGTTCTGCGATGATGACGGAACTCGATAAAACCGCCGCTCTCGTGCGCGGGATGATCGACGCCGTAAAAATCCCTATCACCGCTAAAATGCGTCTGGGTTGGGACGAGGACAACCTGACTGCTCCCAACTTGGCTAGAACGCTGGAGGATGCCGGTTGCGCCGCTGTCTTCGTTCATGGCCGCACCCGCGCTCAGGGATTCAGCGGTCGCGTGAATCTCGACGGTATTCGCGCCGTGGTCGACGCGGTGAACACCATCCCCGTCATCGGTAATGGTGATGTGACCACTCCAGAGGCCGCCGTGCACATGATGAACGCAACCGGCTGCAACGGAGTGAGCATCGGGCGCGGGGCATTTTACGATCCATGGATTTTCAAACGCACCGCCCATCTGCTCGAAACGGGCGAGTTACTTCCTGAACCAAATTTTAATGAGCGCATTCGCGTGCTGAAACTTCACTTCGAGCGTTACGCCGAATTCTATGGTGAAGAGCGCGGGGCAAAGTTCTTTCGCAAGGTTGCACCGTGGTATGCCAAACGGTTCGGACCGTCGAAACCCTTCAAGCGCGACATCATCAAGATCAACTCACGCGCCGACTTTGAGCAGGCGGTTGCCGACTTCATCGAGTGGCGCAAAAAATTCTGCGACGACGACGGCGTGTTGCTTTCGAAGTATGCCCCCGACCCGATGGTCGCGTCCTTCCTCCGCGACGAAGACGACCCCGTGTTTCAACGCGAAGCCATCCCGGTCCCCAGAGGACCAGTGGATAACTGGTAGCCCCTCCCCCTCATTATCCTTATCTTTATCTCAGCGTCAGAGGGCTAGCTTCGCCGCTCGAGAATGATAAAGATAAGGAGTAAAGAGAAAGCGCGACTACGTGGCAGTCACCAACTCGTCGTTGCGGATGGTGAACTTCACGGTATCGCCTTCGCTGATTTCGTCGGAGAGCAAGCTGCGCGCGAGACGCGTTTCGAGCTGGCGCTGGAGGAAACGTTTGAGAGGACGGGCACCGAAGACTGGGTCGTAACCCTTTTCGGCCGCCCACTCGCGGGCCTTGGTATCAAGTTCCACGACAACACGGCGATCCACCAAGCGACGGTTCAAGTCGGCTAGGAGCAGATCCACGATGCGCGTGATTTCTTCCAGGGTCAGTGGCTTGAACATCAGGGTCTCGTCGATGCGATTGAGGAACTCTGGGCGGAATGCGGCCCGTAGTTCTGTCAGCACCGACTCACGCACGCTCTCGGGAATCTCATCGCTGGTCACGCCTTCCAGCAGGTGGCGACTACCGAGATTGGAAGTCATGATGATGATGGTGTTTTTGAAATCGATCGTGCGTCCCTGACTGTCGGTGATACGTCCGTCATCAAGCACCTGTAACAGCACATTAAAAACGTCAGGATGGGCTTTCTCGATCTCGTCGAAAAGCACCACCGCGTAAGGCTTGCGCCGCACCGCCTCGGTAAGTTGACCACCCTCATCGTAACCCACGTAACCGGGAGGAGCACCGATCAAACGAGCGACACTGTGCTTCTCCATGTATTCTGACATATCGAGTCGCACGATGGAGGATTCACTGTCGAACAGGGTCTCCGCGAGGGTCTTCGCGAGTTCAGTTTTACCCACGCCCGTGGGACCGAGGAAAAGGAACGATCCAACCGGACGCCGGGGATCTTTGATGCCGGCGCGTGCCCGCAAGATCGCTTCACTGGTGAGTGTGACGGCTTCGTCCTGGCCGATGACTCGCTCGTGCAAGGTGTCGGCAAGCCGGAGAAGTTTTTCCTTCTCGCCTTCAACCAGACGGGTGACCGGGATGCCGCTCCACTTGGAAACGATGGAGGCGACTTCTTCGTCAGAGACTTTTTCCTTAAAAAGTTCGGTGTGGGCGGAATCGTTTTCGAGGCGATGGAGTTCGGCCTCGAGATCTGGCAACCGACCATGACGCAGTTCAGCGAGTTTGTTGAGGTCGTAGGCGCGCTCAGCCTGCTCCATCTCTACGCGAACGGCTTCGAGGTCTTCACGGACCTTACGCACTTTATCGATCGAGGCCTTCTCTTTGTCCCACTTGCCGCGCAGAGCGGCGGCCTGTGAACGGGTATCGACCAGTTCGCTTTGCAACGTCTTGAGGCGCTCCTTCGAAGCTTTGTCTTTCTCTAATTTTAGCGCGGCTTCTTCGATCTCGAGCTGAAGCGTGCGCCGGCTAAGCGCATCGAGTTCCTGCGGCATGGAGTCCATCTCCGTGCGGATCATGGCGCAGGCTTCGTCGACTAAATCGATCGCCTTGTCCGGTAAGAAGCGGTCCGAGATGTAACGGTCGGACAACGTGGCGGCGGCCACGAGGGCGCCGTCTTGAATCCGAATCCCGTGATGAAGTTCGTAACGTTCGCGCAGTCCCCGCAGAATCGAAATGGTATCCTCGACGGAAGGTGGCTGCACCACGATCGGCTGGAAACGGCGTTCGAGGGCCGCGTCCTTTTCAATGTGTTTGCGGTATTCGTCGAGCGTGGTGGCGCCGATACAATGGAGTTCACCCCGAGCCAACATGGGCTTGAGCAGATTGCCCGCATCCATCGCCCCTTCCGTTTTACCGGCACCTACAATGGTATGCAGTTCGTCGATGAAGAGGATGATGCGACCGTCGCTCTCCTTAACTTCAGCGAGCACCGCTTTGAGGCGTTCCTCAAATTCGCCGCGGTATTTCGCACCAGCCACCAAAGCTCCCATATCGAGAGAAAATATAGTGCGGTCCTTGAGACCCTCGGGCACGTCACCGCGCACGATGCGCTGGGCGAGTCCTTCGACTATAGCGGTCTTGCCGACGCCGGGTTCGCCGATGAGCACAGGATTGTTCTTCATCTTGCGAGAGAGGATACGCACGGTGCGGCGGATCTCATCATCGCGGCCGATGACCGGATCCATCTTCCCTTGCTTAGCGAGCGCGACGAGGTCGGTGCCGTATTTTTTCAACGCGTCGTAAGTCGCTTCCGGATTATCCGTCGTCACACGTTGGGCTCCACGCAGGGCCTTCAGGGCCTCCAGCACGCGAGCCCGATCGAGCCCAAACGACTTGAGCATTTGACCAAAGGAATCGGGCTTTGCCTGCTCGACTGCGGCGAGGAAAATGTGCTCCGTCGAAACGAATTCATCCTGAAGTTTTTGGGCCTCCTTTTCGGCCCAGGTCAGAATGTTGTTCACCGCTTGGGTGACATAGATTTTGGACGCGTCCACACTGCCGGTGACCGCGGGTAAACGCTCGAGCTCGCGGTGCACGGCTAGTTGGAGGGCGCTGGTGGTGAGATCGAGCTTCTCGATGAGTGCGGGCACAATCCCTTCTTCCTGACCGAGTAAAGCGTGCAGCAAATGCCACGTATCCACTTCAGAATGGTTTCGGCGGCGGGCCTCGGACTGGGCGTCAGTGACGGCCTGCCGGGACATTTGGGTGAGCTTATTCATATCCATGCGTGACACCCTTGCACACTTCGAGCCAACCGCGTTTACCTCGTAGGCACCCGCTGGGAACGAGGCAGTTGCGGGACATTATGGGTCACCCTGCGCCGCCGCGTCTCAGCTGCGTGTCCCACCTTCTAGAGGTCGACTTCGAAGACTTCGACGATGGCGATGCCTGGTTCAGCTGGCTGATTTGGCAACTGCTCAAAGGGGCGCACGAACACGGTGTAAATACCTGCCGGAAGTTCGAGCACGACGCCAGGCTCGGTCGGTTCCATATCCGTAGCCCCGACCGCGGTGGCAGCATTAAAAACGACCTGTTCGGACAACTGGTCAACCATACCCCGGAGCAACAGCGGAATGCCGTCTCGGTTGGTCCCGTCGATATCCGTGCTAGGTGGATCCCAATCGTCGTTGTAGAAAACCAACTGAGCATTCGCATCGTAGATTTCGATAATTGGGTCAGACATCACCGATGCTTCGGCCAACCCGTAGTTGGTGAGAGACGGTCCTCGAACTCGAATGAATATCGACTTGCGTTGATCGCTGGCTCCCGGGTCCGCGCTCACCACGAATCCAGCGATCATCGGCTGCTCGACGTCGGCATATCCCCGCGTGGAAAGGTTCAACAAACGCGGAGACCCGGAAGTCCCAATTTCGTAAACCTCAATCAAACCATTACCTTCAGCCCCGCCGGCACCTTCGACGGTTGCGGTGTAACTTCCGGGGGCGAGCTCAACCACCGTTCCGGCGTCCAGACTGCCGGTGGAAAACGCAAAGGCACCCGCCGCGGTCGCGGCGGTGGCAACGGCAATGCCGTTGGTGGCGGGCGAACCCCAATCATTGTTGATGGCAATCGTTCCGTCTCCAATTCGATCGATTCGCAGCACCGGATCGACGAGGACGGTCGGCACATTAAACGGAGCTGCACCGATGGCCGGACCAGGTGCGCGCACGAGAACTTGTTTCGTGTTTTCGCCTCCCAGCACAAACCCACCGATCAACGCCCGGTCACCCGATCCCACCCAAGCACGGGTAGAAACATTGACCAGACGTCCGGCATCCGATTGGTCGGCGGACAACCTGAAATTGGCGACCTGAAATGCAGTCTGCTCGATCGTGCTGACATTGTTGGCCTCATCGGATTCTGTCTCTTATACACATCTGACGCTGCCGACGATATGCAGTGTGTAGA
>OJGS01000446.1_pt1 | contig 13519 bp, 12 predicted proteins | sample 1594531 | NCBI WGS metagenome assembly OJGS01 (sample SAMN05416816, study PRJEB24817) | seawater metagenome | isolation source: Sea water | place: Canada:Atlantic | collected 2013-07 | reverse complement strand
GATCTACACACTGCATATCGTCGGCAGCGTCAGATGTGTATAAGAGACAGATGAGAAATGGATCGGAAATATCTATAATATCGAATCGGGATCAAACGACGTGTTGGGCTTGGCGCAGGTGCCTTCGCGTGGGCTTGATGGAGTCGATCCGAAACTGGTGTTGAATGGGTATGGCCATCACCAAATTGGCGAGACCAGTCCTGCCATCGATGCGGCGGTGGGGAGCGAATTTATCGACATGCTGGAGATTCCGTATTTTCAGGACCTGGACGATAGCAGAATCGAACTGGACCTGATGAAGAACCGCAGAAACAGCCCCAACGACTCCCGAGACGTAGGTGCCTTTGAATACCCCGCCCACGCAGCCGCCGTGAAGCCGCATGCAACGGCGGACAATACCGGCCCGTCCTACCTTGGTATCTTAGGCGATGATTAGGTGGAATCACTCGTCCTGTTCATTGTCTCCCTCGGGTGTGCTCCGAATTGAGCCCAAAATACGGTGGGCTTCAGTCTCGGGACCTAAATCGAAGTGGTCCTTTGGTTAAACGCACTCCTCCGGATTTACCCTCAGCGTATGCATTGCCAGAGATTAGATTATCCATAGCGTCAGGAATATGGATACCCCTCGAAGACTGTTTCTCAAACAATCAGGATTGGCAGCAACCGCGGTTAGCCTGTTTCCGAGTGAAGTGTTTTCCCAAGCGGCAGGGGGAGGTCTCGGAAGTGATGAGCTTTTGAAAATGCTCACGGAGATTAATGACGAGCTGATTGAAGGGTTGATTTCTCAACAAGTCAGTTTGCCAGGTGAACGTTGGGATGGGGGTGTGGCGGATCGGTTTGAGGTGCTAAATATCAACAGCACGCTTGGGTTCGCGGGCCGGCTCGCGATCTCCTATTCGTCGCCGTCGTCGCGGTATTATCTTTCGAGTCGTTTGGAGGGACCCATGGATCAGGCGATGGCCTGCGTGTTGAAGGTCCAACATGAAGATGGAACCACCGATTTACACACCACGAATTTTCATTCGACGCCGGATGCTGCTTTTTTGGTGAATTATATCAGTCCGATATTCGTGAATCTAACGCGTTTAGCTCGGCCAGGGTTGTTAGGCGTGACTGGAAAGATGGAGCAGTTTTTGAGGAACGCGGGGAAGGCACTGGCGGTGGGCGGAATTCATACCCCGAATCATCGTTGGGTCGTCTGTTCCGCGCTGGCCCGGGTCAATGCGTTGTTTCCGTCGCAAGCCTACGTTGATCGTATTGATGACTGGCTGGGCGAAGGGATTGATATCGACCCGGATGGACAATTCACAGAGCAGAGTGTGAGTATCTATTCTCCCATCTGTGATACCATGTTCCTGACCATCGGGCGTTTGTTGAAACGTGACGAACTGATGGATATCGTGCGGAGAAACTTGGATATGACCTTGTATTATATCCAGCCGGGAGGGGAGGTCCTCACGGACGCTTCGGGTCGGCAAGACAGCGCCCGAATCGGGTATATCGCTAATTACTATTACGCTTACCGTTACTTCGCGCTGAAGGATGGTAATCCGGTGTATGCGGCCGTTTGTCGATTAATCGAAAACCTGATGCCAGAAAGAATTGTCCGGTATGTTCCCGAACTATTGGAGAGTCCGGAGTTGCTCGAAGAACTGCCGGTCGCGTCAAAGGTCCCCGACAACTATGCCAAGCGATTCGCTCATTCGGGCGTTTTCAGAATCCGTAGCGGCGACGCTGATCTTTCGGTCATTGAAGAGAACCCGACCTTCATGTCCTTCATGAAGGGGGCCTCGGTTTTGCAGTCCATCCGATTGGCGGCGGCATTTTTTGGCAGCCGAGGCATGTTTATCTCCGAGGGCGCGGAATGGTCGGGACGGACGGTAGTTCTGACCAAGTCCCACACGCACGGCTACTATCAACCCTTCCCGGAAGACGAGCGAACGCCGGATGGCGACATGGAGAAGATGCCCCGGGAAAAGCGAGCGATGAGCGAGCTGCAGACACTCGACTATCGGGTCGAAGTCACCGAGTCGAAAGGTAAGGTCAGTATTGATATCCGAATCGAGGGCACACCTCATGTTCCGGTTTCCATGGAAATGAGTTTCCGCTCGGGAGGTCAATTGAGTGGCGTGGTGGCTGACAAAAATCTGGCCGGCTCGCACTTTCTGGAGAACGGAATGGGCCAGTATACTCAAGGTGATGATGTCATCACGTTTGGCCCCGGGATAGCGGAGCACAAGTGGGCGGAAATCAGAGGGATGTTACCCAAGCAAAAAGGAGAGAGTGTCTACCTAACCGGGTTTACCCCTTTCAGACACACCCTGCATTTGGAATAGAAGTGCTTCATTCGCGTAGTGAATCAGTCTATTGGACTTTAATTTCGGATGGCGAAGCAAACGAGCGATCAATCAGAAAGTAGGGGGTGCTCAATGCTCGTTATACGAAATGTGCGAATCGTTGAACCGGGGAAGGGGATATCTTCAGGGGACATTCTGATAGAGAATGAGCGCATTGCGGAGATCGGTTCGATCCCGGTGACAAACCCTGGGAGGGTGAAGGAACTTGATGGGCGAGGTCGCTTACTGACGCCGGGGTTGATCGACCTGCATACCCATGGCATTCTGAACCATTTTTACGCCGAGGGGCGGGAGGATCTTTTGTTGGGCGGGAAGGCGCTGGCCCAGTTTGGGGTCACCACCGTGTTACCCACGATTGTTCCTCAGGTGGAACCGGGGTGGCTTGATAAGATCGCCGAAATTTGCGCCGCCTTGGATGATGTTCAGGGCGTGAATATGCCGGGGTTACATTTGGAAGGCCCGTTTATGGCGATCAAGGGGACGGCGGCGGCGACCCTCGAGGGTGATCTGGAAATGTTGAAAGATATCCTGGCCGCTTGCGGAGGACGTTTGCGGGCGATGTCGCTGAGTCCGGAGAACCCGCAGATCATTCCCGTGGTTGAAATGCTCCGGGCCAACGGGGTGACGGTTTTTCTAACCCATACTCGAGCATCGGTTGAGCAAACCGAGTCGGCGATAGCCGCCGGGGCCACGCATGCTACTCATTTCTATGATGTGTTTTATTCGCCCCCCGAGACGGATATTGGGGTGCGCCCGGTCGGGGCGGTAGAGGCGATTTTGGCAGACCGGACTGTGTCGGTGGACTTCATTGCCGACGGCATTCATGTGCACCCCGCGGCGATTAAGGCAGCAGTGGCAGCCAAAGGCTACCGAGGCGTCACCTTGATCACGGATTCCATTGTGGGCGCGGGATTGCCACCCGGGCGCTACGATACGCCCTGGGGCTTCCAGGTGCAGTTGGCTGAAGGAGATGCCCCGCGCACGGTCGAGGGAAACCATCTGGCCGGAAGCAGCCTGACCATGAATCAGGGGATGCGTAATTTGCTGTCCTGGTTAGATCTGCCACCGGAGCAGGTGTGGGCCATGGGCACCAGTAATCCTGCCGATGTGGTGGGGCTCGAAGGTGTTGGCCGCCTGCACGTGGGTGATTGGGCTGATTTGGTTTTATGGGACGACGATCTGCGACCGGCCCAAACGTGGGTTCGGGGTGAATTGACCTATGATCGAAGCCAATCATGAGATCTGGCATCGGGTTGCTCAGGGGAACTCAGTCCTCAATCAAAATGACACTGTGACTGCGCAGAAGGCCCCCTCGGATTTCGGATTGCCCGTCCGACCGAAGGTAGCCGAGGAACGTGGCTCGGTGGGGACCCCGCTCGATTAAACGTGGACGATGAGTTTACCGGGGTTGAACCGATTTTAAAACGGGCCATGTCAGTCCGTTTTCGTCGAAACGTCCTCTTCTAAGATTTCGAGTTCACCGATGGAGACATCGACATCTTTGCCGAATGGCACTTTAGCCCGTTCCAGCCCGTCGAGATTTTTCCCAAAAAATGGAGCCGCGGCGCGACCGAGAGCAAAATGAGCCTCTTCGAAATTTGTGCCGGGCGATCGCACGCTGAAACGCGTAGTCCATTGCAGGGCGAGTTCCTTTTCTTTGAGGAGTTTTTGGCAATCGTAGGCCATCACGATAATGAAGTAACGGTCTTCTTCCAGATCAGTCCGGAGATCGAATTCATCGTTATGATTGAGATCTCTTTTATTAAGTTGGCGGTCATAACCCAGCAGCTTGGCATTGGATCCTGCGCCTGGGTTTTGATTTGAGGGTTGGGAGCCGTAGCTGACATCGAGGCCCAGTTCAACGCCTCCGGTTTCATAACTCGCGCTACTCGTGGTGCTGCCGTAGAGCATCTCCTCTTCCTCTTGGGAAGTGATACCCATGAGCTCATCCCAGGGTGTGTCCACGGCCGCAACGCCGTAATGGACGATGAGCAATAAATCTCCCGTTCTGATATCATCGCCGGGCAAATAGTTTTGCTTCGCCAGATTCGGAGCAAGCCCCTCAACGATCTCCTGAAATGTCACCCGCTCCAGGCTCTTGTCCTTACTGATTCCACCGAAGTATTGGCCCTCCATGAAGTGGATGGTCTCGATGTCACCGGGGGCACGCGCGTCCTGGATTTTTTGATATTCCACAGATGCCTCGGAAGCCACGGACACCCGGGCGGAGTTACCGAAAAAATTGATACTGAGCCCGATTGATGGAGTGAAGGCACCCACTGCGACGAGCATGATTACACGGATGAAATTGGATTTTGGCATGACGATAATCAAAGGTTTCAAAGTAAGAGACTCCTAAAACTCCCGTTTGGTTACGAATACATCAGATTTTTTGGTCGGTATACTCGGGGTGGCGAGTCGGAAAATTGACCCTCATCTCTCATAAATTGGAATACAGTCCGCCCTGGGCGATGATCCGCCCGTGGAATTGGGGAACTTGAGGGAGCCGGCTCACGTCGCAATAGAACGGGTTTGTCGTGGGTCGAAAACGTCCACAGACTGGGAAGGATATGACCTCGGCATCAGATACGCGCCAGAATCGCATTTCACTCGATGGAGCATGGGAGCTGGTGGGTGGTCCCCATCAGGAAGTGTCACCGCAGTTCGCTGCGTTTGAGCACCAGACCGAAATCCGTATTGCTGCACGCGTGCCGGGCAACGTGGAGGACGACCTCGTCGAAGCAGGTTTGCTGAAGCCGCTCGAGATGGGGGAGGCCGCTTATCAGACCTTGGACTACGAGGGGCACCGTTGGTTTTTCCGCAAGTCCTTCGAAGCGCCTCTGATTGATCAATCGGAACAGTTGCGCCTTGTTTTTGAAGGAATCGATACCCTCGCCGAAGTCTTCCTCAACGGACAGTCGTTGGGTGAAACCCGCAACATGCTGATTCCTCATTCGTTCGAAATTGGAAACACGATTCGGCGAGGCGAAGCCAATGAATTGATCGTGAGAATTGATCCGGTGGTGGTGGCCGGGCGCGAGCGGGAGCCGGAACCTTGTGAATTCGTCAACGGTTTCACCGAACGAGCGGCGATTCGGAAGGCCGCGCATATGTATGGCTGGGATATTTTGCCGCGCATGGTATCCGCCGGATTGTGGCGACCCGTTTATCTGCAAACGGTGCCAGCGGTTCATTGGCGGCAGGTGTTCCCGCAGACCCTGTCGATTGACCGGGAGCAACGCAGCGCGGAGGTCGCGGTTTTCTGGGATTTTGTCGTGCCCCATGTCAGCCTCAAGGGTTGGCAGCTCGCGATATCTCTCGATGACAGTCAGGGGATTCGTCGGGATCTCAAAAAAGACCCGCTGTTTGCGTGCAGCGGTCACCTCATGCTGAGTCTGGAGGACATCGAGTTCTGGTGGCCGAAGGGACTGGGTGAGCCCACCTTATACACGCTGCGGCTTGAGCTGCTCGATCCGGAAGGAAATATTGCGGCAGAGCATCTGCAGAAGGTCGGGTTGCGCACGCTGGAATTGGTCAAAAGTGAAATTACGACCGAGGCAGAACCCGGCGAGTTCGTCTTTGTCGTAAATGGCGAGAAGGTCTTCATCAAAGGAACCAACCATGTGCCGTTGGATGCGTTGCACGGCCGCGATGAACGCCATCTGGAGGCGCTGATGGCGATGACTGCGGACTTGAACTGCAACATGCTCAGAATCTGGGGTGGGGGTGTTTACGAAACGGACACGTTTTATGACCGCTGCGACGAACTGGGCATTATGGTGTGGCACGATTTTATGTTCGGCTGCGCCCTCTACCCCCAGACGACTGATTTTCTGGAGCAGACGCGCGAAGAAGCGGAGATCATTGTGAAGCGCTTGCGCCATCACGCCTGTATGGCGCTTTGGAGCGGAAACAATGAGAATGATGTGGCTCACGACTGGTTCCCGCTGCACAGCAAACTCAATCCCAACGACGATCGCATAAGCCGTGAAATTCTACCGGAAGTGCTGAGGCGCTTGGACCCGCTGCGCTCTTACTTGCCGAGTTCGCCCTACGTGAGCCAAAAGGTCTTCGAACGCGGGAAGAAGACCTCGGAAATACCCGAAGATCACCTCTGGGGACCGCGCGATGATTTCAAAGGACTGTTCTACACCAATTCGCCAGCTCATTTCGTCAGTGAAATTGGATACCACGGGGCTCCGTGTCTGGAGTCGCTCCAACAGATGATTGAACCGGACCATCTGTGGCCGTTTGAGCAAGATGGGAAAATTGATTCCCAGTGGCGGGCGAAGGCGATTGCCAGTTTTCCGGACGAATCGCTCCATGATGGTCGCATCCGACTCATGGCGAACCAGGTTGCGATTCTGTTCGACGCGATTCCCGATCAACTGGAATCGTTTATCCGAGCTTCCCAGATCAGCCAAGCCGAGGCGATGAAGTATTTTATCGAGCGATTTCGGATGGGTAAATGGCGCCGCACCGGAATCCTATGGTGGAATATCCGTGATGGCTGGCCCCTGATTTCCGATGCGGTGGTCGACTACTACAACCGTCCGAAATTGGCCTACGCGTTTATCAAGCGAGTCCAGCAAGACGTCTGTGTCATGGTAGCTGAGCCGGAGAACGGCAGACACCCAATCATTGCGGTTAATGATACGCTGAACGATGTCATCATCGAGGTAGTCGTGAGCTCAATCGAACAGTCCGCCCCACTATTGCAACACACGCTGACGGTGCCGGCAAATGGTCGCGCCGAAGTCGGCGACGTGCCGGTTTCCTCCGGGGCTGATCTCTATCAGCTGACCTGGCAGGGCGCTGGATCAAGCGGTCGCAACCACTATTTGGCGGGCCCCCGGCCGTTTGACTTGGAGCAATATACGCAATGGGTGGCTCAACTTGGGCTCGAAACGGAGATACCGGCGTTCGCGACCGTTTAAGTGGCCGTCGGATTGTTCGCAAAGATTAGGCATCGACCCTTTTTTTCGGGCCTCAGTGATCACGCACCCGCTTTGGAAACGCGTTCAGCCTCGAGCTCTGCCTCGAACTCCTCCTCTTCCTTCTTCTTGGCATCCTCCACGAGCTTCTCAGCAGCTGCCTTCTCGGCTTCCTCCTCGGCGACTCGCAGAGCCTCGACCTTCTCAGCTTTCGCTGCATCGCGAGCCATGCGCTTCTCTAGCTTCCTGTGCTCGCGCTCCTTGCGTTTGTAATCTTTGCTTGGTGTGACAGCCATCGGTTAAACTTTCTATTTGGAGGAGGCAAAAGGGGTCAAACGCTTACTCACAACATTGCCGGTGGGGCGTCGTAACCCTGTCGCCATATGAGTGAATTGCAGGGGATGTAGATATTGAGCGTTTGACCCCGTTTAGGCGCCCGACCGCTTTTTAGCGCCCGATTCTTACATGCATTGGTGTAGACAAGTGACGACATGACCCCTTTTCAGGCCACCGCCGACCATCGCGCTGCGCTTGATCGTGTCGAAGCCCTGATGGATTCCGCGCCCGGCAGCGCGGAAGAGCAGGCCCTAGAGCTCTGGGCGCTGCTGATCGAGAACTACGAAGCGAAGCATCAGCCCGTGCCCCCGCCTGATCCCATCGAAGCGATCCGTTTTCGCATCGATCAACTCGGTCTCATCTGCAGCGGGACGGACATGCCTACATTCATCATGATCCACTACAGTGCCGAAGTTGGAGTGTCAGAGAAGCTGCCAGAGCACAGACATTCCCGGATAATTACTTCTTTGATGGGCCACCCACCAAGCAGTATGGGCAGGTGGGTAACGCAGTCCCACCGCTACTCGCGAAGCAAATCGGAGAGATCGTGGCCAAGCTGCTTTCGTAGGCCGGGCTCGACGGTTAGTAGCAATTGAGGGGCTGAAAAAGGGTCATTCCTTACTGTTTGATATCAGAGCTGGGGGAGCAAAAGTGGACATGCTATTACTTTCGACAAATTTGAGGGCCCGAAGGGGACAGCCCAACGATTCATGAATTCCCAGAATCCCACCGAAGCGATAACGCAGCTCGCCATCGGCTACGCAAAATCGTAACCTCCCTAGAAACATCCTAGAATAATTCCGCGTCGTCGAAGAATCGCTAAATTCGAAGAATTAAAAGAAAAAGATTAAGATGCCCAAACTTGGAAGACTAGAACCGGTGGAGTTGCGTAAAGAGTGGCAGAATGAGGCAGGTGATTTCACTCCGTGGTTGGCTGAGGAAGAGAATTTGGCGTTCCTTGGGGAGACGCTTAATCTCAATTTTGTGTTAGAAGGGATTGAACAAGGTGTAGGCCGATTCAGCGCTGACATTGTTTGCCGGGAGGCGGATTCGAATTCCGATCGAGTCATTCTGATAGGAGCGTGCAAAAGACGTCAGGTCTCGACTTTTGACAAATAACCTAGCCTCAGAGGCGAGAGGAAGATGTCAGTCTGCTGACCTCGTTTTATCATAGCTAGTAAAGGGTAAAGACCTGACGTCTTTTTGGAAGCCGCCGTTCCCGACCCTCCGTTTCCCCTAATGACTTGCTGCTCATTTTCGTTTTGGGTTTTCGCGTTTGGCCGAGGCTTCGCTGATAGTGGTGGAGGGATCCGATTGATAGTCGGACCATTCCCAGTGAATTGGAGCTGCATCATTGTTTCCTTTTGGGAGTGGCTTTACCAAGCGGGACATGAGGTGCGCGGTGTCCGTGCCCATCGATGTCCACTGCTTTTCCATGGATTTGACGCGTTCGGGATATTTGTCGGCTAGATTCGTTTGTTCCGCTCGGTCTTGTTTGATGTTGTAGAGTTCCCACGGGCCACCTTGTAAATTTACTATTTTCCAGTCGCCGTCGCGGAGACCGCGGTCGGTTTGAAACTGGAGGAAAATCGGGTTCTCTCGAGAGAATGGTCCTCCCGCGAGCAGCGAAGCGAATGACTCTCCGGAGACGTTGGTCAGATCGCGCTTAGGCCATGCGCTGGGAATATCTGTTTGGGTGACCTCGGCGATGGTGGGGAGGATATCGATAATGTGAACGGGAGTGGATACAGTTGAGCCGGCTTTCGTTTTTAGACCTGCGGGCCAGTGGACAACGGCTGGGGTGGAGGAACCACCTTCGTATTGGTTCTGTTTATACATTCGAAAGGGAGCGTTGCGCGCCCAAGCCCACCCCGTGCTGTCGTTCCAATTCGAGGCGCGGTCGTAGGGAAAGAGTTCGCGACCTTTGCTAGGACGTTCGTAGGGACAGGCGCCGTTGTCGGAAAGAAAGAGAATAATCGTGTTGTCGAGTTCGCCGGCTTGTTCGATGTCCTCTACGATTCTTCCGATTTCTTGATCGAGCCGATCGACGAGTGCGGCGTAGGCGGCGCCGCGGCGAACCTCGAAGTTTCGCTGTGCAGCGGAGAGGTCTTTCCAGGCGGGAATATGCTCGGGGCGTGATGGCACGTCCACGTTGTGGTCGAATAATGCCATGCTTTTTTGTCGGGCGATTCGAGCTGCATGGATCTCGTCCCAGCCTTTTTCGTAGAGCTCTTCATACTTCTCGTAGTCCTCTCTAAGCGGCTGCAGAGGGGCGTGAGGAGCGTTGAAAGCCATATAGAGAAACCACGGCTGGTCGCCGTCGCCTTGCCGGGCTTCGTCGAGGAAGGTGAGCGCGTAGTCTGCCTTGTCAGTGGTGGCATAAAATCCGGTCGTTGGGATTGACCAAGCTTCGCGGTCCAGGCGCCAAGTGTTGTCGCCGGAGAAATAGTTGGTAGCGCCGCTGAGGTGTCCGAAATAGCGTGCGAAGCCGTAGTCCTACGGTTCGTTGTTGAGGTGCCATTTACCTACCATCGCGGTGTAGTAGCCTTGTGCGGAAAGGTTTTCCGCGATGGTGGTCGATCGATCGATGGACTTGTTGCCATCTTCGGCGATACCGGCTTGGTAAGGATATCGCCCGGTGAGGAGGCTAATCCGCGAGGAATGGCATTTTGCGGTGTTGTAGAATTGAGTGAACCGAAGTCCGTTTTCAGCCAACCGGTCAAGCTGGGGCGTTTCTATTTCGCCGCCGTAACATCCGAGGTCTGAGTAGCCAAGATCGTCAGCTAGAATAACGAGGACATTGGGTTTCGCGGCGTCGGTTTTACTCTCTTCTGCCTGAAGCGAACCCCCCGAAGTGAAATGAAATAATAAGGTGGCCGCGGTAAGCGCCATTCGTGGAAGAGACATGGAGTGAAGAGAGTTGTGTTTGTTGGCTTTGTCGAAATGAGAATTTCAGCTGGGTTGTCTGGCGCGACGAAAAAGAACTTCTTAGGACGAGTGCGGGCAATCCGACGGGGTCATGTCGTTACATGTTACATTGAAAACACTAAGTTAGTCATAGGAAGCCCCCAACCTGACGGTCGCCTTCATACCGACCAAAAATGTTATAAGTAACGACCTGACCCTATAATTAGCCGTCGGGTCCTGGCTCATGGCTGTCTGTTTCGGGCGAGGCGGAGTGACGGGCGTAGAGCCCGACCCACGGGCAAAGCGATGAAACGCCGTGGGGCAGATGCGGAAGACCCCATTTCTTCTCTTCTTTCGGATGGGGCTGAAACTGGGGCGAACGCAAAAGATAACGATCTGAACGACCCGGTTCACGTTGGTTTGATCAAGTGCTCCGGGGATATTTATTGAGGGGGGATCTGAGGGGGTGGATCACGCCGGATTCTGGGCAGATCTTTCCGCGGCATTTTGCGCCATGGTTGCTTCCAGTTCTTGCTCAAGCTTGTAATCGATCTTGTAAAATAGGGTGACGAAGGCGAGGGATGTGCGATAAGCGGTGATGGGAATGGGCAGTGCGGATCCCCGTCGGATCGTTGTCGGTCAAGAGTCAAGACGTGACGTCTTTTGGCTGCTCCCGACCCGCTGCATTCAAATCACTTTTGGATTCTTCTCTTATCCTGCCTCGTCGCTTCGAGCTGGGCCTCGATAACCTTTTTCGATCCGAACTTTTCGACTTCTTCAAAAAACCTACCGTTTTCGATGAGGCGAGGATCGCCTGTTTCGCGCAGCTCGGTCATCAACGTGTTGCGGAGTGCCTCAAGCACCTGCCGGTAGGCGGGATTGGCCGCGACGTTATTCATCTGGTGGGGGTCTTTTTTCAGGTCGAATAATTCCAGTCTCAGACGCTTGCCATAGGCGTCGTCGAAATAGGATTTCCATTGAGGATCTTTCCTATTGGCGACAATCCACGCTTTGGTCGGCCCAGCGTCTTCGTCGGGCAGCGTGTTAAATGTGTTCTGCTCCATTTGCGCCACGGTCGGCTCTTCCGGGGTATCCAGTTTATAGGGATCCCCGAGCGGATAACGATCCGGCTTAAAGTTGATGATCAACAGAAAATCCTTAGTGCGGATCGCCCTCTGCGGATAGGGAAGGTCACCGGCTCGGGCACTATAAACGTGGCGTTCGCGACCGATGTAGACCTCCGTGCGGGACGGATCGACCCAGCCCTCGGACTTCGACTCCAGCACCGGCCAGAGCGACTTTGCGGTCATCTCCTCCGGCGGTGCGACATGGCCCGCCTCCAGAAAGGTCGGGGCGAGATCCGGTAGCGTCACAAAATCATCCACGACCCGACCGCCCTTGATCCCCGGTCCCGCCAAGACGAGTGCCACTTGGGATCCAAAGTCATAGAGATTGCACTTACCGTGCGGAAAACCCGGCGCGCCATGATCACCCGAAATGGCAATCACCGTATTTTCATATTCACCGATGCGCTTCAGCTCCTCTACGAGAACGCCAATAGCCATGTCGAAGCCCATCGCCTCGCCCAGATAGTCGTTCAGATCTTCGCGCACCGCCGGGACGTCCGGCAGGAATGGTGGCATCTTGCCTTCGAGACTCTTCGGATCCGTCCCCCAAATCGCCTGGCCCGAACCCTTGATCCACTTGCGGTGCGTGTTGGTGGGGCCGAACCAGTAGCAGAACGGATCGTCTTGCGAGCGAGCGGCCAGAAATTGCCGGAAATTCACGCGCGTCTGCTCCATCAACGCTTCCTTCGCCTCTGCGACCGCAATGCCCTTGGCCATCTGCCCCGTCACAAACTGCGAAAACGAATTTACGTTGCTGCCACCTTTTTTGTATTCGTTGCGCGCTCCACCATAAGGTGCGTTCCGCACGCTACCCGGTGACCACACTTTGTGGCTAAACCCGATGTGGTAGCCGTCCTCTTCGAGCAACAGCGGGTAGGTGGGAATCTTCGCGTCCCACACCGCGCCCTGAAGAATCGCGCCCCAGCCTGTCCGCCAGAAATGTTGACCAGAAAGCAGTGAGCTGCGGCAGGGCGTGCACGACGGCGAGCTCACGTAGGCATTGGTGAAGAGCACCCCTTCCCTGGACAACGCATCAAAGTTCGGGGTGTTGACGACATCGTTGATCGTCCCCGCACCCTCCAACTCGGCATAGATGCTCGCGTGCCGTCCCCAATCGTCCGCAAACAGAAACAGAATATTGGGACGCTTCGCCGTCGCTCCTTCAAGCTTTACGGCAAACAATAGAACCACCGCGATTGGATATATCCACTTCATGATTTTTTCTTGGTTCATCTCAATATACTGAATCATTTGGGAGCCGAAAAGGATCGAACGCAAAAGATAAAGATCCCGATCGAGCACTTGATTTGCACTCCTCACGAGCCGTTCCCGGAGCCTGCTACCTTATCATCTTTATCCGGTTCGCTCATCTACCGGAGGGTCTTCTTGGCATCCTCCAGAGCGATCAAAAGACGTCAGGGTTCGACATGAGACAAACTGTTGGGAGATCAGGAGCTGTCGGGGGCAGTCAAAACGGGTCAATACTTAATGTTTGTGGTAAGTATCGAGCCCGTTTGGAGCGCACCGTTTTCAGATCAGTTAAAAAGCAAGACCTCACGTTTTCTGACTGACCGGGTTTACTTTAAGCGTTTGCCCCCGTTTTCGGCCTCAAACATTCTGAGCTGGCCGGACTATCGCGCCAAAATCTAATTTCCTATCAGTAATGAGTAAGTCGCCCCATTCTGCTCCAGTGCTCACTGACCTTCGCGACCAGTGGTGGTCAGCAGACTTCTTACAACTTTTAGTCGAAAGGCTCGCGCTTGGCGAGTGCCAGAGCATCGCTGACATTGGCAGTGGACAGGGCCACTGCTGTCTCTTATACACATCTGACGCTGCCGACGATATGCAGTGTGTAGAT
>OJGS01000440.1_pt1 | contig 13591 bp, 8 predicted proteins | sample 1594531 | NCBI WGS metagenome assembly OJGS01 (sample SAMN05416816, study PRJEB24817) | seawater metagenome | isolation source: Sea water | place: Canada:Atlantic | collected 2013-07 | reverse complement strand
GAGATCAGCCTCGGTCTCGTGGGCTCGGAGATGTGTATAAGAGACAGGTTCTACGTGGTCAGTCTAAACTGTTTATAAAGACTCCCGGGAAGTATCGTTTTAATGTTAATGGCAAAGGCCGAACATCGATTTGGGTGAACGGGAAAGAAGTTCACTACAGCAATGATAAAAAAAAGAGAGATACCTACTTTACTAATGAATTTGAATTATCGGCAGGCATCCACGACTTGGAAATCCTTCATGAAGAACCCACTTCCCATTCCATGAGGTTCGGAGTCAGGTTGCAAAAATTGAACGGCAAACATTGGATGCTGACGGGGAAAAGCTTAGAGGGAAGCGTTCCCAAAGTTGTTCGTTCAGGCGAAAAAGCAAAAGTTATTCGAAAATGGATTGATGGCTTACCCCCAAGAACCCTGCTTCTACTTTTGCCCAATCGAGTCTTATTGGCCTATGACTCCGCAAGCGGTAAAATTATTAAAGGTTGGGAATCGGCATTTATTAATCAAACCCCCTCTCTGGACAGTCGAAGTCAAAAAAAATCTGAAGTTAAAGGAATAGAATTAACCGGTATCGCAAAGACGGTACTGGAAGGTGATCGTTTTAATCTTTTACATTATGAAACCTCTGGAGACTCGGTAACAATCGCCACCCTTGTGGACGGGCAACAGAAGAAATTCAGCATTAGCCCAGATGGTAAAAATTCCTACAAACTCTCTTTCTAATTTATTTTTAAATCGATGAACATACTTTCTGCACTCCTTCTTTTATTCAGTTTCTCCATTTTATCTGCACAGATACCTGATGGATATAAAATCCAATCTATTTCCCTACCCCGTGGTTCAGTTTCGGTTCTTGGATTATGTCACAAACCTGATGGTACACTTGCGATTTGCACATGGGAAGGTGAAGTGTGGGAACGGAAAGGAGATGTGTGGACAAAGTTTGCCGAAAACTTGATGGAACCAAATGGAATCTATTTCGACGAAAAAGAAGATGCTTACTATGTCGGACAAAAACCTGAGTTAACCAGACTGATTGATCTCGATAAAGACGGGGATTGCGATCGTTACGAGTGTATAACCGATGCATTTGGAATATCCGGAGAATACCATGAATATCATTTCGGCCCGGTTGTTGATTCATTAGGCAGAAAATATGCATCGCTTAATCTGGCGGCCCGAGGCGAGTTTACTGTACCGGATGGCAAACCATTTGGGAAAGGTGGAGGGAATATGTCCTACAACGCACCCTGGCGCGGCTGGGTTTACCGCTCCGACCGCAAAGGCCATTTCCAACCTCTTGCCAGTGGTTTTCGCTCGCCATGTGGAATCGGAATGAGTCCTGAGGATGAACTCTTCATTACCGACAATCAAGGTGACTGGGTTGCAGATTGTGCCCTCTATCATGTACGGGAAGGTAATTTTTATGGTCACCCTGCATCCCTGCCAGCTCGTCCGGATTTCACCAAAGAAAAAGTCCTATCCATGAACGCTGAGGATTTTGAGAAGATTCGTACATCTCCTGCAGTTTGGTTAGTACGCGAGGAAATTGCCAATTCTCCCGGCAGTCCAATCTGGGATACTACGAATGGTAAATTTGGACCCTTCAAGGGACAAATGTTTATAGGTGACCAAAGGCAATCCAATTATTTTCGAAGCGGTGTTGAGAAAATTAACGGAGAATACCAAGGCTGGTGCATCGATTTTCTCCGTGGCTTGGAAAGTGGCCCAGTCAAAATGTCCTTCGATTCACAAGGTCGTCTTTGGTCTGCCCAAGTGGGCAGAGGCTGGTTTAGTAAGGGAGGTAAGCGTACCGCAATTCAATATGTGGAGTGGGACAAGAAAACCACACCTTTTGCCATTCATTCAGCAAGCCTCACTAAGACTGGATTTTCTGTTCGGTTCACCGAAAGGATTGGTAAGAAAATGACCCCAAAAGTTTCCAGTTGGGGATATCATTACTATAGTACCTATGGATCTCCCCCAGTTGACCAACAGGAGTTAAAAGTGAGTAATTATCAACTTTCTAAGGACCGTAAAACGGTCACATTTGATGTTCCTTTAAGCAAAAAGAAAATCTACGCTATTACTTTTACCGAGCAAAGAAACACAGAAGCCGAAATGCTGGATTTTGATACCATCTACTACACGCTCAACCAAACTCGTCCTGTTCGTGAACCCCGACCAGGAAGAAATGTTGGATGGTCCCTTGCCGGTTCCAGTTGGAATCGAAATGATAAAAACCGTCCACTCCCCCCTGTGGTTGCTCCGCTATCTGCTGATAAATGTGCTATTCCCGCACCCAAAGAAGCTACCCAATTGGACTCCACTCAATGGACAAACCCGAACTGGGTATTAGATAAAAATGGGGTTATGCCCCGAGGGAAAGGGAATAACTCCACAGTAAAGGCTTACGGAGATGCACGAATCCATTTGGAATTTCGGTTTGATCAATCGGATAACCCAGACTGGAAAGGACAACTTTATGGAAATTCGGGAATCTTTCTCATGTCAGGCTATGAAATGCAGGTGGTCAACAGCTTTCAAAATCCAACCTTTGCAGACGGAACATGCGGTTCCATTTATGGACAGCACCCTCCCCGCGTAAACTCTTCCCGTAAGCCTGGAGAGTGGCAATCCTATGATATTCTCATGAAAGCTCCCGTTTTTTCCGAAAAGGGAAATGTGGATCAGCCGCTCCGTGTCACCGCATTTCATAATGGAATTTTAATCCATAATGACACATGGGTGTATGGAGAAGTGGGAGGACCCTACAAGAAACATGGTAAAAGACCTCTTATGATACAGGACCATAAGGGAACCGGCGTATCATTTCGCAATCTTTGGATTATCGAAGATTTCCCCTACGATCTAAACTTGCCCGCTTTTCGGAATACCTTTCCAAGGTCCTCGGCTTCTTCCATCTAAGGAAGCCTAAACGCTTCCTTTGGATTGCCTTCTATGGGTAATCTTGTTGATCTGTTTGTATGAATTCTCTCATTCGTGCCCTCTCCTTTATTACTAAATATTCAAGTTCACTTGTGGTGATAGTGCTATGTTGCACCCTACCCACTCAGGCCAAAGATCATCCTCAAAAGGATACAAAAAATATTCTCTTTATAGCCGGGGACACCAAGCACCGTCATGGATTTCATGAATACAAGGCGGGTTCCATTTTACTTGCTGACGCACTTAATAAAAGTGGACTCCCTGTTCAGACTAAAGTCCACTGGTACGGATGGCCGGAAGATGAAACTATCTTTAATGATGTCGATGCCTGCATTATCTATGCAGACGGCGGAGGAGAGTTTGGCCAAAAGTATGCATTCTTAGACAGGAAAGTAAAAGCCGGTATGGGGATTATGTTTATGCACTATGGAGTTCATCCCACTAAAGAAGTGGCGGAGAAATATTATCGTGATTGGATCGGAGGATACTTTGATGATGATTTTTCCGTCAATCCATCCTGGGTAGCGAAAATCCAACCCCAAAAAGGTCACCCTGTTGGCCGAGGGGTGGGCTCACTTACCGCATACGATGAATTTTACTGGAATTTAAATTTTCCTGACCCCGAAAAATGTAAGCACTGCTATCCCCTTGCCACTGCAGTCCCGACTGAAAAAAATATGATTCGTTATGGCAGTTCTAAGTTTTGGAACAAACAGGCAGAAGAAAAGCTGGGCACTCCCCAAGCATTACTCTGGTGTTCAGATCCTGAAAAAGGAGCAAGAGGAGCCGGATTCGTTGGTGGGCATTATCATCGAAACTGGGCACTCGATAACTATCGGAAACTCATTCTTAATACCATTGCCTGGGTTGCCCGTATGGATGTGCCACAAGGTGGAGTTCCCTCACAAAAAGTTACCAAGGCCATGCTCAATCAAAATTTAAACCGTCCAGACTTTCCGGAGGAAATTGAATTGCCCACTCCCGATTTGTTAACGCAGGAACCAGGAAAAAAACCGATTCTTGGACCGGATGGAAGAATGCCCCCGCGGGCTCCCAAAAAACCTAAGAAAAAATAAATCCCTGCTCCACTTCCGAATGAAACATTTTATCCCCTTCCTTTTGCTTACTGGTTTGAGTGCAGGTATTGCTTTTTCAGCACCTCCTAAAAAGTCAGCCATGGCATGGCCCCCATCAAGTAAATCAAATCATGTTAGCGTTGATAAATTTACTGTGGACCCAACATTAAAGGTAACCATGTGGGCAAAAAGCCCAATGTTGTATAATCCAACGAATATGGACATCGACCCATACGGTAGAATTTGGATAACCGAGGGGGTAAACTATCGGGAAAAACTAGGCATTCGCCGAAACGCGGGTGACCGGATAGTAGTCTTGATAGATTCTGACAACGACGGCATAGCCGACCAGTCCAAAGTCTTTCTTCAAGACCCATATTTGGAGTCGCCTCTGGGTATTTCTGTTTTTGATAACCAAATAGTTATTTCTCAACCGCCTGACATTGTCGTTTATACCGATATCAATCGGGATCTGAAGTTTGACCCAAAGGTCGACAAAAAAGAAGTTCTACTCACCGGTTTTAACGGACGCCAACATGATCATTCTCTCCATTCAGTAACCTCAGGACCAGATGGAAAATGGTATTTTAACAGCGGGAATTGTGGAGCGATATTTACCGATAATTCAGGCAAGACCTTTCGAATGAACACCAACTATCGGGGCGGAGCCAGCGAGAAATATTTTTATACCCCAACCCATGAGCTCAAAGGTGCAAAGAGTGATGATGGATATGTGTGGACTTCCGGTTTCAGTGTTCGCATGAACCCAAATGGCACCCAGGCGGAAATTATTGGACATGGCTATCGAAACAGCTACGAACAGGTGGTCAATTCTTTGGGTGATATGTACCAAAGCGATAACGATGATTATTCAAGTTGTCGAAATTCTTATGTTTTAGAATTCGGGTCTGCCGGTTATTATTCTCTGGACGGACAACACAAGTGGCAGGCTGACAAACGACCTGGCCAAGCAATTCCGCGTGCTCATTGGCGACAGGACGACCCCGGAACATTTGATGCCGGTGATGTGTATGGATCTGGTGGACCAACTGGAGTAACTTTTTATGAAAATGGATCTTTGGGAGATAAATGGATCGGTACCTACCTCTCTGGTGAAGCTTCCCGGAACACAGTTTTTGGGTACAAACCCAAACCTGAAGGTGCAACTTATTCAATGAATCGCTTCAACTTTGTAAGTACCCGCTCCACTTCACCTTCCGTTAGTGATGAGGATCGGGATGAACGGGTTCACTTTAGACCATCCGATGTAGCGATTGGACCGGACGGTGCGGTCTATGTTGCGGATTGGTACGACCCGGGATCTGGTGGACACGCCACCCGGGATGAATCTTCTTCAGGAGCCATCTACCGAATTGCCCCTAAGAACTTTGCTCCCTCAATTCCTGAATTGAACTTGGACTCCATAGATGGTCAAATCAAAGCCTTACTCAGCCCCACCCCCAATGTTAGGCACCTGGGTTTTCTCGCTTTGCAAAAACAGGGAGCGAAAGCATACAAGAAAGTATCCGTTCTGCTTAATCATAAAAATCCCTATATTGCGGCACGAGCCATCTGGTTACTTCCCTACCTGGGTAATAAAGGATTAAAAGAAGTCCATAAGCTTTTGGATTCAAAAAAATCTGTGCATCGACTCGTGGCTTACAGAAGTCTTCGTAGGTCAGAGCAAAAGCTTTTTCCTTATGCTGAAAAAATGGCCAAGGACTCATCTGCTGGAGTCCGTCGGGATGTGGCACTCTCCATGAGAGCCTTCTCTGCAGAACAGGCAAACCCAGTCTTGTTGGAAGTAGCTAAAAGGTATGACGGTCAGGATAAAAATTATGTCGAATCCATTGGATTGGGTGCTGGCGGAAAAGAAAGTGCCCTCTGGATTTACCTGCGAGATAATCTTGGTTTTCAAAACTCCACAAAATGGGATGAAGCTTTTGCCCGAATCACTTGGCGTCTTGGCACCAAAGAAGCACTGACAGACTTAACATCCAGAGTTCAGAATCAGAAGCTCGCGATGGAAGAGAGGCTTTTTGCGATTGAATCGATCGCTTTCATCAATCACCCCCTGGCTCCCGATGCTCTATTTACTCTGGGTAAAAGTGAAAATGATACCAGAATTAAAAATGCGATTACTCAATGGATTTTAAAACGAAGTATTACCGCGTGGAACCAATATGACTTGAATAAAAGACTCAAAAGTTCCGGAATTTACGACCCGGACAATATTCAACTTGTTCCCATGAGCACTCCAGAGCCCCCTCAAAAATCAAGTCTTAAGGTGGAAAATATCGCAAAGCTCAGGGGAGATCCAGTAAAAGGAAAGACCAGTATCATGCGATGCACGATGTGCCACGAAGTGAACGGCATAGGTGCAAATTACGGACCACGCCTTGAAGGGTGGGCCGCCAAGCAATCCACTACCGCAATCATCCACGCGATTGTTAATCCTTCTCAGGGAATTGCCCACGGATTTCAAGGGACAGAATACATACTTAAGGATGGAACTACCCTTCATGGAATAACTGAGTCTCGGGGTGATCCCGCTATTGTTCTTTCTCAAGGCGGGCTTACTCAAATGGTTCCAAAATCCAAAGTAAAGAGTTCTAAGCGTATGAAGCGTTCTTTAATGCTCTCTGCGGAACAACTTGCCCTCTCCCCACAAGATGTTGCGGACATTGTAGCTTTCATGAAAGGCTGGGAATAGTGCTTATAAATTTGTAGGCAAAAAATTAATTCTTGTGGAGTGTTTATTAGACAATGAATCTGCAAGAAAAAGAAAAGCACGATCAATTCCTGCGACTTTATGTTGAAACAGAAGGTTCCCTCCGAGGCTTTGTACGCTCACTTGTACCAAGCTTGGAAGATGCAAAAGAAGTGATGCAAGGAACTGCTGCTGTATTGTGGCGAAAGTTTGATCAGCTTGATTCGCCCGATAATTTCAGGCGTTGGGCTTTTGGGGTTGCCCGGTTTGAAGCCCTCTCCTATCGCAGAGATAAAGCACGCGATCGCCATGTTTTTAGCGAGGAATTAGTAAATCAGTTAGCTAATGAAGCAGAAGATGAAGTAGATTCAGGCGAATTGGAAGAAAAGGCTCTGGAGAAATGTATAACCAAGTTACCTGAAAAACATAGAACTCTAATTCAACAGGCCTATTCCAAGGGTACCAAAATCGACAAGATGGCTGAAAGAGCGGGCCGAACCCCCATGTCTCTCTACAAAGCACTACACCGCATACGGATTGCATTGGCAGACTGTATTCGTGCAGATTTAAAAAAACAGGAGGGGATTGTATGAAATCATCTAAAGAAGACTTGGAACTCGTCAGGCTTTACCTTGATTCACAAGCGAGTACGGATGATATCCAACTTCTCGAACAAAAGATGCAAAAAGACAATCAACTTAGAAAAGATTTTCTCGCTTACGCACGTCTTGATGCCGCACTCCCTTACTCCATTACTCCAACAAAGAAGGAAAAGAAGGAAGCTTCCCTTATTTCCTATTGGCCTGTTTGGGCATCGATTGCAGCGATTTTAATCTTTCTTTTTGCCTTAAAATTTAAATCAGTAAACTCGGTCAGTGAAAGTCCGCTCAAACTGGCCGTTGCCCATTTTGAAGAACTTGACAATTGCAGGTGGATGAACCCCGGCCATGAAGTAGTTAAGGGCAATTCTCTTTTTGTGAATGACCGAATAGAACTATCGTCAGGAACTGCCCACATTCATTTTAATACTGGAGCTATCATTATGTTGACTGGGCCTTCAATTGTTGAGCTTAATTCTCCCAACTCAGCTTTCCTCACCCTAGGTAGGGCTTCTGTCACAGCAGATACAAAGGAATCGCAAGGTTTTTCAATTAAAACTCCTAGTTCTACCTTTGTTGACCTAGGGACCGCCTTTGCTGCCTGTGTAGGTCCAGATGGATTAAGTCGACTCAATGTAACCCAAGGAAAAGTTAATTTAATTGTGGAGCAAGACCATGAACATCGTCTTATTCAGGCTGGTGAAGCGATATTTGTGGAACCGGGTACGCGAAAATATTTGACTAAAATTGAATCAGGAGATGAATCAAAGTCGTTTATTTTCCCCACAATTCATCCACCGAGTGACCATGATTATGCTGATGCATCAAGAGGGTTGGCAAGCGTTTCGGTGGGCAAAGGAAAAATCCTCAAACAACCAAACTGGGAAGTCAATCCTATGTCTCTACTGGATGGAAAAGGTCAGACCGAACCAGATTCCCCGAAAGAGTCAGTCTTTTTAGAAAGACAAGACGGAACTTATGGAAATCTGCTCATTGATCTGGGAAAAGAAATAGGAATTGATAAGATAAACTCCTATTCCTGGCATCAGCACCAAAAATTCAAGGATCATAAAAATAGAGCCAAACAGGTATTTACCCTTTACGGGCTAAAGGATAAAGATCTCCCAGATTTAAATCTTCCTGCTAACAAAACGGGATGGGACAGGATTGCCCGAGTCAATAGTGACCGTTTTTTTGATGTCCATGAGGATATCGATCGACCCGCTCAACAAGCCTGTTCTATTTTTGCTTCGAAGGGACAGATTGGTCACTATAGATATTTATTAATTGAAGTTCACGGCCCCACTTTTTTTGGTGAAATTGATGTTTTTGGGAATCCGTAAGTTTTTCTCCGATGAGAATTTTTAAAATATTTGTGCTGCATATTGTTTTATTCGTTTCGACTATTTTAGTTTTCGGTAAAACGCCCAATGTTATTATTATCCTAGCAGATGACCTTGGCTACGTGGATTGTGAGCCATTCAATCCCAAATCAAAGATCAAGACCCCAAACCTTAACCAACTGGCCAGCGAAGGTATCCGTTTTACAGATTCCCATTCAGCATCTGCTACCTGCACCCCATCCCGCTATGGCCTTCTCACCGGAATAAATCCAGCGCGTACTGGGGTTCTCAATACACTGCTCGCCCGTGGTAAGGCAATTATCGACCAGGATGAAAAGACTCTAGCTGATCTCTTCCGATCAAAAGGCTACTCGACCCACTTGGTTGGGAAATGGCACCTGGGCTTTGACTATCCAAATCAAAAGAAAAACAAGTGGACCAGCGAACCTCTTCCTGGAGGTCCAGTCGACCATGGATTCGACACTTTTTTTGGACTTCATTCCTCCTCCGGATCCGACCCGTTGTGCTTTATTGAAAATGACCGCTATACAGCCAAACCGAGTAATCCTTTGGTCTATCCGAAGTTCGATATCAAGGGGGGTAGTAGATCCATTACCAACGATGCAGCTAAAGGTTTCTCAATCGAAAAATCCAGCCCAATACTTCTAAAACGGGCCCTATCATTAATCAAAGACCATGCCCAAAGAAAAGAAGGTAGACCTTTCTTTTTATACTACGCCTCACCGATTCCCCATCAACCTTGGGTACCAATGAGTAAATTCGAAGGTAAAAGCGGGTTGGGTCCCTACGGAGATTTTGTGATGCAGATGGATTGGGTGGTCGGACAGATAAATGATTCCCTGAAAAAAACCGGCCTCGATAAGAATACAATGTTGATTTTTACCAGCGATAATGGAGTCAGCCCGGTTGCTCATAAAATGATGCATAAGCAGGGGCATGAATCATCGGAAAAATTCCGCGGTATGAAAGCATTTCGCTACGAGGGCGGACACCGGGTGCCTTTCATCGTAAAATGGCCTGGTAAACTGGAGGCTGGGACCACTTCAGAATCAACAATAAATTTTACTGATTTCTTCGCAACCTTTGCTGAATTACTAAAAGCAGATTTTGAAAAAGAATTCCCCAGTGCGGTGGACAGTCAGAGTTTTTTGTCCGCTCTGTATTCCCCTGGAAAAAGATTCCGACGACCACCTATGGTTCACCGTTTAAATGCCCTTCGTGTTGATGACTGGAAATGGATTCATCCCGGAAGAAAAACCCTCTTTGAAAAAACTAAGATGACCGAGTATGAATTATACGACTTACAAAATGACCCTAGGGAGCAAACCAACCTAGCTGGAAAAAAACCTCAACTTTCACAAGAATTCTTTCAAATCTACCAAACCTTTAACCAAAATATAAAGTTAAAATAAACCGAATGAAGCTAACCTCCCATTCTTCTTTTAAATCCATCCTACAAGTTGTTTTGCTAAGCATAACTACAATCGTGCTGGCAAAAAAGCCTAATATCTTAGTGATCTTCTCCGATGACCATGCCAAGCATGCACTCAGTTGCTATGGCAACACGGATATCCAAACCCCTGCCCTTGACCGTATTGCCGAGGAAGGAATGCGCTTTGAGCATGCTCTTACTCCCAACTCCTTTTGCACTCCTGCCCGGGCCGCTGCCCTGACGGGGAAATATTCCCACCGCAATGGAGTAACTCACTTAAATCAACGCTTTGACGGGAGCCAGCAGACATTCCCCAAGCTTCTGCAAAAAGCAGGATATGAGACCACCCTGTTTGGCAAATGGCACCTTCTCTCCCGTCCCACCGGATTTGATTATTTCTGTGTTCAAAAAATGCAGGGAAAGCCATGGAACCCCAATGTATTTGAGCCCCATCACACATGGATTGACTGGAGTCCAAAAACGAAAAAGGAAGCTTTGCAGGGTGGCCGTATCATTAAAGGATATAACAATGATGTCATCACTACTGAGGCACTCAATTGGCTTAAAGAAAAAAGAGATACCACTCAGCCATTCTGTCTATTGCTTCACCCCAAGCCCCCTCATGAACCCTATGTTCCGCCCACTGAATATGAGGACTTCCTTAAAGATGTGACCATCCCCGAACCATCCACTTTGTTGGACGATTATAAAGGGCGTACTCCCGAAGCCATTGCTGATATCATGCGTAACAACCGCATCATTCTGCACCCATCTCTGAAGGGCGTGCGTAAAGAAATTGAGAAAGAAAATCCCAGTATTTCGAGGGATGAACTGACTCGCGAAATGTATCAGCATTACATCAAGGGATATTACCGGTTGGTCAAATCAGTGGATGACAATGTTGGCCGGGTGCTCCTATACCTCGATGAGAGTGGTCTAAGTGAGAATACCTTGGTGATTTACACATCGGACCAAGGTTTTTCCCTCGGCGAGCATGGGTTTTACAACAAGCAATGGATGTACGAAAATCCGTTGCACCAACCCCTGCTGGTACGCTTCCCCGGCAAAATCAAGCCGGGACAGGTCCACCAATCCATGGTCAATCACATCGACCTTGCCCCCACCCTGCTCGACTATGCCGGACTGCCCATTCCTAAGGACATTCAAGGCCATTCGCTAAAGGGCATTCTGGAAGATGAAAAGGATCGGGTGCGGGATGAATCTTACTACCATTTTTATCAGCATGGAACCACTCTGCCGGAAATGATTGGTATCCGCACCGATACCCATAAACTAATCCATTACCCAGGAATGAAGGGAAAATACCAGTGGGAAATGTTCGACCTCTTTAATGATCCTGATGAGATGAACAACCTCTACCATCAACCAAAACACAGAAAACTACGGGAAAATATGAGTGAACAATTACGGAACCTCATTAGAAAAGTTGGTGATCCAGTCCAGGCACCAAACCTGATTTATAAGGCAAAATAATCCAAAGAATTGATGAATATCAAAATTCTCAGCCTTTCACTTTTACTTACCACGCTTGGTCATGCTTTGCTTTCCAAAAATTCACTATCTCCACTTGAAAAAGGAAAAGTGGCTCATAGTGTAAGTGAATTATGGAAGGGCTATGATCCCCGAATTGAGCCATTAGATATCAAGGTGATCCGTCAATGGGATGAGAGTTATGAAGGAAATAAGATCAGAATTCAGATACTCACCTTTACTGTGGGTACATTCAAAAATGAGGTCTCTCGGATTTCTGCTTACTATGGTTACCCAAAGAATATTAATGACACAGTTCCCGGGCTTGTTCAAATACACGGGGGAGGTCAGCGGGCAGATAAAAATATTGTAGTCGTGGATGCGGCTAATGGATACGCAAGCCTATCCCTGAATTGGGGAGGACGTGAATTGGAAGATCAAAAAACTGGCGAACCGGGCACGGACTGGGGAGCAATTGACCCGACTCAAAAACATGTCAGCCACTACTTCAGGCTCACTCCAGACGACAAAACTGCAGAATCTATTTACAGCCCACGAAATAATAATTGGTTTATCCTTGCTCTCGCTACTCGTCGAGGTCTGACCTTTCTAGAACAGCAACCCATTGTGGATAGGGATAAATTAGGAGTCTACGGACATTCCATGGGAGGTACGATCACTGGACAGGTAGCCGGCCTTGACAACCGAATCAAGGCAGCGGTCCCCTCTTGCGGTGGAGCAGGCATATCTCAGGCAGAAAACATTGCCCGCCCAGGAGCATCCTCCGACCGACGAGTGGGCGACAAACTGTACTCCAAAACCATCGATTCATCCGCATCCCTCCAAAATTTAAAATACCCAATCCTTGGCCAAACCCCGCAAAATGATTTCAACTGTATATACGATGATCTGAACCACAACTGGAGTGCGATCCCCGACCCCTCTCTGGTGCACTTCAGTATTTCCCCGCATCTCAACCACCGCCATATTCCGGAATCCACCTTCGCCCGCTATCGATTCTTCGATGTGTTTCTCAAAGGAGAGGGTACCTTTCCGAAGAGACCGGAGTTGTCGGTAAACTTAAAGACATCCAATGGCATACCCATTGCCACGGTCACCCCGCACGATGTGGAACAGGTGAAAAAGGTGCAGATCTACTACAGCATCAACCCTCACTCCCTGACCCGCTTTTGGAGAAGTGCATCGACTGCTAAGCACGGAAATAATTGGGTGGCACATTTACCCATTTTAAGTACAGATATGCCCCTATTTGTAATGGCCAATTTGGAGTATCCTCAACCAAGGCGGTTAGTTGGATCCAAGTATACAGGGAAAGCACCAAGCAATTTCCTGGTTAGTACTTGGGCAGAAATTATAGATCCTCTAGCATTAAAGGAAGCCGGCGTTAAGGCAATCGACCGACCCGACCGGATCATCGAGCGTAGCTTTGAGAATTGGGAGGACTGGTATCAAATTGGTTGGGGCAATAACCAGCACGCCGTGGCCGGCACCCGGAAACTTACGGACCCCAAATGGCGCGGGCCCGATGGAGCAGTCCTGAGCATAGAGGTAAAAGACCCGCAGGGAGGAAATTTCCTCATGGGCTTTTATGTAAACAACTGGAGTGCCTATCCAGGCTTACCCAAGAGCGGGTACTATTGCGTAAAACCACTCGCCAAAACTAAGGACTGGCAGACCGTCACCATCCACCTTTCCGATTTAAAGCCAAGAAGCTCAGGTATTCCTCCCTGTCCCAAAAGTTGGCAGGGAATTACCGATCTTCAAATTGTGGCAGGATTGCATAGGATTCCGGGCGAAGAGAAAACCATCCTCAGCGGAGGAACCTGGCCCGGCAAACGTGAGCTTCGTAACCTGCGATGGGCAGGAGGTGAATACAGCTCCCCCCTGCTCTACCCAGGTGGTAAACTATCGGTCAAAGAACTGTCTCTTATACACATCTGACGCTGCCGA
>OJGS01000427.1_pt1 | contig 13881 bp, 19 predicted proteins | sample 1594531 | NCBI WGS metagenome assembly OJGS01 (sample SAMN05416816, study PRJEB24817) | seawater metagenome | isolation source: Sea water | place: Canada:Atlantic | collected 2013-07 | reverse complement strand
TCTACACACTGCATATCGTCGGCAGCGTCAGATGTGTATAAGAGACAGGGTGCGGACTGATTTGACACCTTTACCGCGCATCTTGAATTGCTGGCCGGTTTGCGTACCTTCAGGCACTTTCAGTACGGCTTTACCCTGCAATGTAGGAACTTCCAGTTCTCCGCCGAGGCAGGCCGTAGTGAAACTGATTGGCACATCGGCAAACAGATTATTACCATCACGGGTAAATACATCGTGACGTTTAACCGCAACTTCGACATATAAATCACCGGCTGGGGCCCCACGGCTTCCAGCTTCACCTTCACCAGCAAGACGAATACGATCACCCGTGTTAACACCGGCGGGTACTTTAACTGAGAGTGTTTTATGCTCTTGTACGACGCCTTGTCCATGACAGTCATGGCAAGGATCCTGAATCATCTGACCCGTTCCACGACAATGCGGACAAGCCTGCTGCACCGTGAAAAAGCCTTGTTGGATACGTACCTGACCATGTCCGCCACAGGTCGTACAGGTAACGGGCTGTGTGCCAGGTTTGGCTCCGGAACCATCACAGGTTTTACATTCAACATTGACAGGAATGCGAATTTTCGCAGTCGTACCAGATACCGCCTCTTCCAGCGTCAAATCCAGGCGATAGCGTAAATCGGCACCACGGAAGCTTTGTCCACCCGGACCGCCACCGCCGAAAATATCATTAAATACATCGCCAAAAATATCACTGAAGCCACCTGAACTTCTAAACCCGCCACCGCCAGCACTGTTATCTACTCCAGGTAACAACCGCTTGGGTGACTTCTTCACCCAAAAATTCTTCAGCGGTTTTTTTCATTTTCATCAAAACGCGCGCTGAAATTTCTGGTGGCGCCATTTTTTTGCCGTTAGCTTCTACCCAGGCATCCCCGTTATCTGCTTCAACGATTTTGTACGGCACCATATCAATATCGCGCTGTACGACATCGTCTTTAAATTTACGGCCAATCAAACGCTTGATTGCGTACAAAGTGTTTTTGGCGTTAGTGACAGCCTGACGCTTGGCAGACTGACCTACCATCACTTCGTTATCTTTGTTGAATGCAACAATTGACGGGGTTGTGCGATCGCCTTCACTGTTTTCGATGACACGGGCTTTGCCGTCTTCCATCACCGCTACACATGAGTTGGTCGTACCCAAGTCAATACCAATAATTCTACCCATAATCTTTTCTCCATCGTACTAAGTTCGTCTGGCTATTCCAGCCGTTGTGATAATAGATGGGGCAGGAAATTTTGATTTCAAGCCCTTAAATTTCGTCCGGTTATTGAGAGACCACTACCATGGCAGGACGTAACAGACGCCCATTGAAGCGGTAGCCTTTCTGCATAACATTCAATACCTGATTTGCTTCTACGCCTTCTGCAGGCTGCATTGCCATGGCCTGATGCAGATCAGGATCGAAAGCCTCGCCCTCAGGATTAAGTTGTTCAAGACCGAATTTACCGATCGAGCTCATGAACATTTTGAGTGTCATTTCCATGCCATCTCGCACTGTTTCGAGCTTGGCATCTTCATTTTTTGCTGCGTTGAGACCAAATTCCAGGCTGTCACAAATAGGCAAAAGTTCTGTTACGAACTTGTCCAGTGCATGTTTGTGGGCGTTTTCCAGATCACGACTATGTCTGCGACGCATATTTTCCAGATCGGCTCTGGCACGCAGCAATTCATTCCAATGTTCATCGGCTTTGTTACGGGCATCTTCCAGCTGTTTTACAACATCTGCTTCAGATTCCGCTGGCTGAGCTGACTCAGCTGTTTCAGGTGAGGATTCGACCGGCTCAGATTCGGCCGTCGATTTTTCGATTTCTTCGTTGCTCATGATTAATCAGATTCCGCTTTGCTCAACACAAAGCTGCTATTTGGGGGTCAAAAATCTGATTTCAAGCGGCGAACAGAACTTTTTGTTAAAACAAATTCAACTTTGTTTAAGCCATACACAATTTCCATCACTGCTGGCCTGTAATTTTTCCAGCATGGCCTGATGAGCTGCCAGCTCTGTTCCATCAGCTTCAATGACCTTTAATGCTGAACGTGGACGTTCCATTGTCGTGATCTCATTTTGCTCAGCATCGTGTTGCGGTTCGAATTGCTCTGCCGCCAGTGACAAGCTGACCTGACCCCCCGTCATCATCAGATAGACGTCTGCCAGAATCTCGGCATCTAATAAGGCACCATGTAATTCCCGGTTGGAATTATCCACCCCATAGCGTTTACATAATGCATCCAGATTATTTTTCTGACCTGGATGTTTATCTCGCGCCAGTTTTAACGTGTCCATCACTGAACAAATATCGTCAATTTTGGCAGTATGGCCTAACTTGGTTAATTCGTGATTTAAGAATCCAACGTCAAACGCGGCGTTATGAATAATCAACTCAGCACCTTCGATAAACCGCAGAAAATCTGCAGCAATATCTGCAAATAAAGGTTTATCGGCTAATGATTCATTGGTAATGCCATGAACTTCTATCGCCCCGGCATCTATTTCCCGCTGTGGGTTTATATATTGATGAAACGTCTCACCGGTCAACCGACGATTTACTAATTCAACACAGCCGATTTCAATAATGCGGTGATCATCCGCTGTACTAAGTCCAGTGGTTTCAGTATCTAAAACAATTTGTCGTTGACTGGTTTGCTCTGCCATCGGTTAATCCTGTTGTGCAATTAGAGTACGGGCGGCTACCGCCAGCTGGTCGGCACGTTCATTTTCCGGGTGACCATCATGACCGCGAACCCATTGCCAGGATAATTTATGTGGCTGGGAGGCGGCGTCCATACGTTGCCATAAATCAGCATTTTTCACTGGTTGCCGGGCGGCGGTTCGCCAATTTTTGGCTTTCCAGCCTTTCAACCATTCGGTCATCCCTTTCATCACATATTGTGAATCAGTGGTAATGGTGACGTGACAGGGTCTTTTCAATGCTTCCAAACCAGCTATAACTGCCATCATCTCCATTCGATTATTGGTGGTCATTTTTTCGCCGCCGGATAACTCCTTTTCGTTATCTTTGGCACGAAGAATGGTTCCCCAACCTCCGGGCCCCGGATTACCACTGCAGGCACCATCGGTAAAAATTTCAACGTGTTCCATTAATGCTCTTTTCGTGTTGCTGAGGGATTCACCAGTTGTGGTCTGGGAAATAATTTCCTATTTTGCCATCGGCTTGGCAATGGGGTCACCAGAAAAGTGCGTTTTTTAGCGACAATTGCGGTGACGCCACCAAGATATGGCCAGAGACGTCGCCCCCATCTTTCTAAAAAACCACCGCGTTTTATCCAGCGTTCATTTTGCCATGGAGGACAGTAAATAATAGATCGGGCTTCCACCACATCAAAATCCAACAATGACAGCCAGTCTTTTAAGCGTTGACGTGAAAAAAACTGGCCCCGCCACGGCAAACGATCCTGCCAGGAAAATAACCGACGTAAACCCCATACGCTAAACGGATTAAAACACAGCACTACGAGTGTGCCATCTTCATTTAACACTCGGTCAGCTTCACGTAACAATTGATGCGGTTGGCGGGAAAATTCCACCACATGCTGCAACAGCATCACGTCAACACTGTCAGATTTAAATGGCAGTTGCTCACTTTGCGCATAAAATTGTCCGCTGCTTCCCATTAAAGCCTGATAACAAGGTCGTAAGGAAGTCGGTAGAATAAGGCTTTGTCCGCCAAGCTGCAGCTGAAAAAAACCATGCAACTTTGCCTGTTGATACTTTAGCCATTGCTGTTCCTGGCTTTGTATATAACGGGCAAGAGAAGATTGCCACCATTGTGTCATCTCGCGGTCTTGCTCTTTATAATTACACATAGGCCATTCCGGCGGAGTTAGAAATGTTACAAGTTCATGCCGTAAAGGCATTTAATGATAATTATATCTGGTTGCTCCAGTCAGCTGAGAATCAAGATGTATTAATTGTTGATCCGGGTGATGCAGGTCCAGTGATTAACTTTATAGAAAAAAACGATCTGCATCCTGCGGCCATTTTAGTCACCCATCATCATAACGATCACGTTGGCGGTATCCGCCGCCTCGACGATTTGTATGATCTGCCCGTTTTTGGTCCGCAACGTGAACATATCAAAACTGTCGATACACCTCTGTATGCTCAGGCTGACCAACAACTGCATCCATCTTTTCCGCACTTCAGAGTAATCGATACTCCTGGACATACGCCAGGTCATATCAGCTATCTGGTAGAGAATAACCTGTTCTGTGGCGACACATTATTTGCTGGTGGGTGTGGTCGCCTGCTTGGAGGCACAGCAGAACAGTTATTTGATTCGCTGCAAAAAATAAAACAATTACCTGACGATACGCAGATTTATTGTGCGCATGAATATACGCTGGCTAACCTGCAGTTTGCCAAAGCCGTTGATCCCAAGAATAACGACCTGCTTGAACGCTTAGCGAAAACTGTGGCGTTAAGAGAACAACAGATCGCCACCGTGCCATCACAGCTAGAAGTGGAAAAACGCACTAATCCATTTTTGCGGTGTGATGATGCTGCGATAAAAAAAGCGGCTGAAGCTTACGCTGATCAGCCGCTTGATTCGCCTTTGGCGGTATTTAAGGTATTACGCACCTGGAAGGATGACTTCTAGGATCTAAAAGCTCCTAGGCTGATTCATTTTCAGTCTGGCTCGATTCATTGGCAGCATCCACATTATTAAAATGCACATCCATTTGTGGATAAGGAATACTGATGCCGTTTGCATCAAACGCCAGTTTGATGGTTTCAATCAGATCAGCCCTAACAGTGGCCAGATCCGATGCGTTTACCCACGGCCAGACATTGAAAGTAATACTGCTATCGCCCAGTTCGGCAACACGGATAATCGGCTCGGGATCGTTAAGCACCAATTCATGGCCCGTGACAATATCAGTAATGATTTGTTTGGCTTTGAGCAAATCATCGTCATAACCAATGCCAAATACCATATCAATACGCCGGGTATCTCGGGCTGAATAGTTGGTAATAACACCTGCATAGATATTGCCATTCGGCACAATCACTTCACGGTTATCCGGTGTTCGCATCACAGTGTTAAAGATGGTGATTTGCTCAACAATACCGAGTACGCCAGCAACCTCTACAAAGTGACCAATTCTGAATGGTCGATACATGATCAACATTACGCCGGCAGCAAAGTTCTGTAATGAATCCTTTAACGCCAATCCCACAGCTAAGCCGGCAGCACCCAGCACCGCTATCATCGAGGTGGTGTTTACACCCAATTGATCCAAGGCAGCGATCAACACAAACAGGAGTAGTAGGATATTAATGATGGAGCTGGAAAAATTAATCAGGATCGGATCCATGTTGGCCCGGACCATAATTTTTCGAGACAGCTTCACTAACCAGCTAACCACTGTGCGCCCCACAATGACAATGACAGCGGCAAAGAAAATATTCAGCAGAATGTCACCAATGACGCTGCCTGTTCCGGTTTCCATGTTATTTCCTCTTTTGAATGGTTTTGACGATATCTTGTATTAATTTTGGCCCCTGATAAATCAAGCCACTATATATTTGAATCAGTTGAGCACCCGCCTCCAGCTTTTGCATCGCATCTTCTGCGCTCATAATGCCACCAGCAGCAATGATCGGCATGTCCGCCGGTAAAGCCTGTCGGAATTGTCGAACAATTTCTGTTGATTTGGCAAATACCGGTTTACCACTCAAGCCACCGGCTTCATCAGCGTGGGCCAAGCCTGCGACAGCTTCGCGGGAAAGCGTCGTATTGGTTGCAATCACGGCATCAATCCCGACACGACTGAAGCATTCTGAAAGTTGCTGAACTTCTTCCAAGGTTAAATCCGGTGCGACTTTGACCGCCATCGGTACATAACGCTGAAATTCTTCCGCAAGTTCCGCCTGACGATTTTTCAGAGCGCTTAGAAGATTATCCAGTGCTTCGCCAAATTGCAGATTACGTAAACCGGGAGTATTGGGAGAGGAGATATTAATAGTGATGTAATCGGCATGAGGATAGGATTTTTCCAGGCCAATTAAATAGTCATCCAGCGCTTTATCAACCGGTGTATCGACGTTTTTGCCAATATTGATACCAATAAGTGTATCGGTTTGAGCGGCTTGAACCTGTTCCAGCAAATGATCTACACCAAGATTATTAAAGCCCATTCTATTAATAATAGCCTGTGCTTCTGGAAGTCGAAAAAGTCTGGGCTTGGCATTTCCCGGCTGAGGTCGAGGTGTCACAGTACCCACTTCAATAAAACCAAAACCCAAAACAGATAACGCTTCCAGGTAGTCAGCGTTTTTATCAAGCCCCGCAGCCAGCCCTACTGGATTAGGGAAACGTAATCCCATCACATGCACTGGTACCGTCGGCATTTTGGGCATTAGCAGGCCCAACAATCCAGACATTTCCATCCACTTCAGGCTGTTCATGCCTAGATGATGTGATGTTTCAGCATCCAGTTTAAACATCAGATTTCTTAGCAGCGGATACATAAAAATTATGCCTTCATTGTTATTTGGTAACCAGTAAATTTACGAATATTTAAAACGCCTTTATCCATAATCAGATATTGGCCTTTTATACCCAATAATTTACCCGCAATTTCCGGTGTTTTATCAAAATTCATAGAGCTGACTTTTTCTGGATATTGCTGCACAGGGTAGCTTATTTCCAAGGTTTTTCCATCCGTCAATGTGGTGATGGCATCTTCCCCCAACTCCTGCTGTAAAAGCTTGATTTGATCAGCACATTCAGCTTGTAATTGATTACGCTGCTCTGCAAGATCAATTGCTTCTGCAGGGCCGCGCAACATTTTCCGCCAGTCAGTGCGGTCCGAAACATGATTTTTAAACATGACTTCAACCAAACCGGAATGATAACGGCTACTCACTCGAAAAATGGGCAACGCCTGGGTTGCTCCCTGATCCAGCCAGCGTGTCGGCATTTGCGAAATTCGAGTAATACCCACTTTGATCCCTGAACTATTCGCCAGATAAACAATATGATCCTGCATACAGACCTGAACACCCCACTCAGGTTCACGACAGGTTCCTTGAGCAAAATGGCATAACTCTGGTTTCATAAAGCACAAATCACATTGCGCCAGTTTTTGTGAACAAGGAAAACAGAATCCACCGCTATAGCTTTTCTTGGTCATTCTCTGGCAGTTCTGGCAACGAATCTCACCCGCATAAATCAGCTGTATATTCGATCCAATAAGCGGATTCATCGGGAGCTGTTGCTCTCCCAAAATCATTTGATAATTTACTGGCCCATCAGTTTCTGGCAGGGTCGCCTGCATCTTGTTAAGTTGTCCTGCTAATTCTGTCACTAGGGAAACCTTTGTCTTCAAATTAGCGGATAGTTTAACGTAGCAGGACAGCCAGACCTATCCACTGTTAGGTATTTATTCAAAAGTCTGAAAGCATTACTGTTTTGTAAATTTTATTCCGCTGCAGCAGAGGCGGAGATGAAAGATCAACAAGCCATAGAAATTAAGGAGTATTCAGTTGCGGGCAGAAACGACCGGGGAGTTAAAGACTGGTCTTTAACCATTTATTCCGGTATATATTGAGCACAATTATGTGCTTACGACATTATGATAAACCTTTATGTTAAAAAATAAAAATCGTCTATGGCCCCTGTTTGCAGTGCTTTCGGTACTCTTTAGTGGTTGTAGCACAACCCCAAAACATACTGAAACTGTCAGCGCTGAACCGTCTCAGAAAACCTCACATGGTCCATTAACAAAACACACCAACTGGAAAAAAAATCAGCTGACACAGCTGAGTCCACTGGATTTGGATTTATCGGTTCTTGATGAATCGTTAACAGATCCTCAAGTCACTGATGTCTGGCAACGTATTCGTGATGGTTATCAGCTGGCTGAATATCAGGATCTGGATCCAGAAACCCAAAGTCGCCTTACCTGGTTTGCCAACCATCCGGAATATTTCAATAAAGTCGTTGAGCGTGCCCGCCCCTATCTTTTCTATATCGTCGAAGAACTTGAAAGTCGCGATATGCCGTTGGAAATTGCTTTATTGCCAATTATTGAAAGTGGTTACCAACCTTTTGCACTCTCATCAGGACAAGCTGCCGGTATCTGGCAATTTATTCCGGCTACTGGGCGTGTATTTGGACTGGAGCAAAACTGGTGGTATGACGGTCGCCGTGATGTTATTCAATCCACTAATGCGGCACTGGACTATCTGCAGAAGTTGCATAACGACTTCAACGATTGGGAGCTTGCCATAGCCGCTTACAATGCCGGTGAAGGTACAGTAGGTCGTGCCATCAAACGCAACAGGGAAGCCGGTTTGCCGACTGACTTCTGGTCTCTTGAGTTGCCGGCAGAAACCACAGCCTATGTCCCTAAACTCTTGGCCGTAGCACAGTTGGTAAAACAACCGGCCCATTATGATCTGCAACTGGCTCCGGTGGCCAATAAACCCTATCTGAGCGTGGTAAATGTCGGTAGCCAGATTGATTTATCTCTGGCGGCAAATCTTGCTGATATCACACTTGATGAGCTTTACCTGTTAAACCCGGGCTTTAATCGCTGGGCAACGGCACCACAGGGACCACATGAACTGGTGCTGCCTTCGATCAAAGCAACCGCATTTGAAACAGCATTACTGGATATTTCGGAAAAAGATCGACTGCATTGGAAACGCCATGAAGTAAAACCGGGAGAGTCATTGAGCAAAATCGCCGCTATGCATCACACGACGGTTGCCGAGCTGAAAAAAGCCAATAAAATTAACAGTAACTTTATCCGTGCAGGAGCACACCTGCTAATACCTGTTTCCACTGCTCTGGCAGATGAAGCTGAAGCAACTGCATTGGCGAAACGGAAATTGCAGCAGGGGGAAAAATTTAACTATTCGGTGAAAGCGGGCGATACATGGTGGAACATTGCCAAAGCACATACTGTTGATGTGTTTGAATTAACCCAATGGAACAAAAAAACACCTTCGGATGTTTTGCATTCAGGCCAGCAATTGATTATCTGGCAACCCAATCAGACTGTTTCTAAACTAAAAGTTATTAACTACACTATTCGTAATGGTGATTCACTTTGGACGATTTCCCGTAAATTTAATGTTACGGTGGATAAAGTTAAGGAATGGAATGGTTTAAGCGATCGCACTTTATTGCAACCAGGACAAAAGCTGACTTTGTACGTCGATCCAACTATCCAAATCAGCCATAGTTAATCGTGTTACACATCGCGCTCTATGAGCCTGAAATCCCGCCCAATACCGGTAATATTATCCGCCTATGCGCCAACACAGGGGCACAACTGCATCTGATTGAGCCATTGGCTTTTGTTTTGGATGATAAACGTCTTAGAAGAGCTGGGCTGGACTACCATGAATTTGCACCGGTAAAAGTGCATGCTGATTTTGCAGCATTTCAACAATGGCAGCAAAATCGACCTTTGTTTGCATGTACCACTAAGGCGAAACAATTTCACCATCAGGCAACCTTTATCGATGAAAGTATTCTGTTGTTTGGTCCGGAGTCACGTGGATTGCCAGCAACGATATTGGACAGTTTGCCTGATAGGCAGAAAATTCGGATTCCCATGTATCCAGAAAGCCGCAGCCTGAATCTTTCCAATGCTACGGCAATTATTCTGTATGAAGCCTGGCGACAATTAGACTATAACGGAGCGGTATAAAATACCGCCCCTGATTTAAGATTTCTATTATCTATTGGGCCAGACTAATCATACGTGGCCCATCCTTAAGGGGAATGGAGCTGGTTTGTTTTCCTTGCTGTAAATCAATAATCGATAATGAGTTACTAAACCAATTGGTGACGTAAGCATGCTGTTGATCAGTTGATAGCTCAACGCTTTCCGGCATTTTTTCAGTTTTGATAGTCTGCATTATTTGCAGACTTCCCGCATCAAACTCCACCAGAGTGTTGTCATTCTGATTCACCACATAAAACCGCTTGCCGTCATCGCTCACCGTAACACCATAAGGCGCTTTACCAGGTTTGAGATCAGCAATTTTTTCATAGGTTTTCGTGTCAATTACCGTCAACGAATTATCTTTCACACAAGTAACGTAAAGATGACCATTAATTGGATTAAATGCAACGGCATAAGGACGTTCACCCGTTTCTATGGTTGCATACAGATCCGGCGTATCAGCATCAAGCACCATTACAGAATTACCTTCACGGTTAGCCACAAACACCTTGCGTCCATCGGGATCTATTGCAATACCGGCAGGGCTCTCCCCAACCGCAAGGAGATCCACCAATTGCCTGCTCGTAGTGTTAATCACTAATAATGCATTTCTGGACCAGTCCGTCACAAAAAGTTGAGACTTTTGGCTATCCAGAATCATAGCAAAAGGCTGGCCTCCTGTTTTTATCTCATTGATTAATTCAAAGCTATTCAAATCTATTACTGACAACTTGCCTTGCTCAGGATGCGAAAGATAAATAACGTCGTTGGATTTATCAACAGCAACCATTACCGGACCACTAGTAACCTCTACCGCTTTTGTTATTTCATCTGTTTTTGAATTAAATAGAGAAAGATGATTACCTGCCTGGCTGCTGATATAAAAATCGTCGGCTAATGCTACTGCAGGTAATATTCCCAGACAAAAAATAAGTGGTTTAATGGACATCACTGATTATTTTTCCAAGCTGGCTTTTAAACCTTCCAACCCTGACTTTGCGTATTCAGTCATGGCTTTAACGGCGGCTTCATCATTCAGGTTTTCCGGCGGAAAATTTCCGGTGTCAGCACGATAAAAACGACCACTCCAACTTACTTTACTACCTGTATCAGCTGCTTCTACTTCGATACCGATTGTATAAAAGCTGACAGGTATAGCTTCAATATTTTCGGTTAATAAACGGTATCCGATGTAATGACGCTCAGCATCTGATTCATCAAGACTTTCGGTAATTTCCCCGCCGGATTTTAAGGTCACGATTCTGGTCGCTTCATCCTGCATGGTGATTGATTCCACTGCCGGATGCCATTTATCCAATTGGTCAAAAGCATTAACTTTTTGCCATACAGAGGCGACATCTGCATCAATATTAATGTGTTCATCAACGCGTTGTGGCGTAGGTCCATGAGCAAAAACACTGCTGCTCAATAGCACTAAACCCAAACTTGCCAGCGATAGTTTATTAATCATTTTATTCACGTTCTAACCTTTTTCATCAAAAAATAAATTTACTTAGGACTTCTATTTGTATTGCCTAGAGTCTCAATATAATTATTTATAATTCCAATCTGCGTGTATTTATATGTTTTATCCGTATTGCCGACTTTAACAATATTTTTATAAACCCAGAACTCTACCGTCCCACTTTCATTTTCACGCTTCATTATCTCTGCAGGCTCCCCCAGCTTTTCTCTTACAAAACCAGCATTTTTACCTGAAAACATTTTGACAAACTCAAACTCACCTACAGGTAATATTAACGCCTCTTCAGAATAGGCAACATTCAGTGAAAATAAGGCAATGAATGCAGAAATAACGACTGTGTTTAAAAATTTTTTCATTAAATTTTGCTCCAATAAAATCTCGACTTATCCTACAGATTGTCTGCATTGGCCAAATAGAGCAGATGGCTCACATCATTTAGGGAATATGTCATGGTTATAGTTATGACTTTTTCCTGTTTTTTATTTTTTTATAACTTTCATCATTATTGGCATATACATATCAAAAATAATCGTCATAAAATAGTCGTTTATCTCAAAATTAAATATGGGCGAAATTACATGATGTCACCTAAATTATCCCCTGCAGATAAAAGCAACAGGGGCAAAATTGATTTGGCTGTCATTATGGGGGCGTCGCTACTGACCTATTTTGTTGCTGGATATTTCGATTTGGCTGAACGCTGGATTAACTGGGCAGCATTAGGAGAGTTTTACCAACTGGATGAAATTATCTTTGTATTACTGGTATTCAGTATTGGATTGATGTGGTTTGGTCGAAGACGTTATATCGAACTGCAATACACCTTAAAACGTAATCTTGAAATTAAAACCAAACTTGAAATGCAAAATGCTGATAATGCAAAGTTATTGTTACAAAACCGTGCGCTTATTAAACATATCACCCAGGTCAGGGAAGCAGAACGTAATCACCTTGCCTCAGAATTACATGATGTATTCGGACAATATCTTGCCGCAATTGATGTGAATGCTTCCGTTGCCATCAAGTACAAAACTGAAGATCCTAAACTTCAAGCTATCCTCAAGACCATCCAGGACAGTGCAAGCTTTCTGCGTAACGTTACCCGTTCACAGTTACGCAGTTTAAAACCTCCTGGTCTTGAAACCGTTGGACTTTCAGCAGCTATTGAAGACCTGATTGGGCAATGGCAAATGTCTTTTCCAGATTACGAGATCAATATCGCTATTGAGGTAGACGATCAGCTTGTTGACTATGACACCGCATTAACTATTTACCGCAGCCTGCAGGAAGCGTTAACCAATATTACCCGTCATGCAGAAGCCAGCTCAATTCATATTGATTTAATTACTCAACACAAATCAGCCCAACCTAACGATATCAGTCTGACCATCCGCGACAACGGAATAGGGTTTGATCCCAATGAAGGTATGGGTAATGGACTTGGACTCATTGGTATACGTGAACGGGTACATGCTTTAAATGGCCAGTTCAATCTGCATCCAGCAGACCCTACAGGCACCGTTCTAGCGCTCCATATTCCGTTATGAAAATCAACGTAACCAATACATGTAAATAATGAGGCATCAGAAGATATGAACAAACAACGTACCACCATACTATTAATAGACGATCATGCCATTCTCAGAGAAGGCTATCAGCAACTACTCGAGTCGGCTGGTTTCGAAGTGATTGGACAATCCGGAAATGCTGAAGAGGGGTATCAGGCGTTTATCGCTTTGCAACCTAAAGTCTGCATTATCGATTTGACCATGCCTGGTACCGGGGGATTAGAGTGTGTCAGAAGGATCTGTAACCGAGATAAAGATGCCCGTATTTTAGTCTGCAGCATGCATGAAGAAACCACTTTGGCCATGCGTGCACTGGAGCTTGGTGCAATTGGCTACATCACCAAGTCATGCTCATCTGATGTACTGATTGAAGCAGTAAAATCTGTCGCCGAGAAGCGTCATTATCTAGGTGCCGAAGTTGCACGTTCCATTGCGATGGAAAAATTGATTAAAACGGATCAGAAAATTGATTCCCTTTCACATCAGGAATTTGCTGTTTTCAGGATGGTTGCTGAAGGAATGAGTATTGAGGAAATTTCAAAAAGTCTTACATTGGCCCCTAAAACGGTATCAAATTATAAAACGAATATGATGCGTAAACTTGGCACAACCAAGCTTGCAGATATTATTTTCCTCGCCCAGAAAATTGGTTTGATACACCCACCAAATAATCAATAGCTTACTAAAATGGCTGTACAACAAGGTAAAAGCTTATCACCCTGACAATTATGTGAAGACTTCCCTACAACAGAGGTGGCAAGGCTCTCTATCCCATAACCCTCCTAAAAACTGATGATATCAACGGTGCACAGCCGCATTTTCGAATGTGTGCTGAGACACAGGGTCAGCGAAAGCTGACATCCAGTAAAAATAGGAGGATATATGAGAGAGAAAAAACTAAGCCGGTTAACAAAAACCGGTTCAGCTGCATTGGTCAGCTCTGTCATCGGCATGATGACAGTAGGCGCTGCATTCGCCAATGACAAGCTGGTTGAACTTCAAAAGGATGAAGCTAACTGGGTTATGCAGGGTAAGAACTATTCCTGTCTCTTATACACATCTCCGAGCCCACGAGACCGAGGCTGATCTCG
>OJGS01000425.1_pt1 | contig 13908 bp, 12 predicted proteins | sample 1594531 | NCBI WGS metagenome assembly OJGS01 (sample SAMN05416816, study PRJEB24817) | seawater metagenome | isolation source: Sea water | place: Canada:Atlantic | collected 2013-07 | reverse complement strand
GAGATCAGCCTCGGTCTCGTGGGCTCGGAGATGTGTATAAGAGACAGGCCCAGAGGTCCGTGTGTGGGTGGATGACCAAACCATCAGGAATATCGAAAATCTTGGTAACGAAGACGGGTAAAAAAGTAAAGTTTCCAAGTTCGGGATGCTTTTTCAGGTAGTCATTGGCGTTTCCGCATACCAGGACGGATCGACCCTTGAGACGGGCAAGTCGCTCGAGGGCGGAGGCACGATCACTTTGGGGGTAGCCCCATTTTCTCTGACCGTCGAAATGATCGTGGGCGATCATTCCTTTCCAAAAGGCGGCAATTTCATTATCTGCTAATCCAATATAACTGCAAGCGATAGCACCACGGGAAAATCCACAGATAAAAAGGTTTTCGGGATCACCTCCGAATTCATCGCAGATTCGGGGTAGGTTGTCTTTGCAGTAATCGATGGTGGCCTGACGATCTCCCCACCAAGTCACAGCATTTTCTTTTCCCCCTTTTTGAATGTAGGGCATGGAGACCCAGATAAATCCTTTCCCTCCACTTAGTCCGTAGCCCAGGTTTGCACCCTTGACCTCTCCGGTTGATCCGCAAGCCGGGAATTTGTTCCCGGTGTATTCGACAAGCACGGGGTAAGTCTTTCCCTTTTCCCAATTGGTTGGGAGGTATAAGCTGTGATATACTTGCGTACCTTGGTACTCCTCTGCGACTTGCCTCACCCTTTTACCAGGTGCTGGAATATCGTTTGTCATTACCGGAGTGTTCAGGTCTTTGCTTAGTTTAGTTTTTGCCCATGAATCTGCATTAATGTTCCCTCCTAAAATGAGGGAAATAAGAAATTTGGTGAGCCAATGCATAGGATCTTATCCTAGATATTTTGACCGAGGCGTCTATTCGATTCCAAGTAAGAGTCGAGATTTTCTAATCAAGGTTGACTAAGGAAATCAGGATTTAGCTAAAGCGACTACGACTTCCTGCTTGGAATTCACGACACCACCCGGTTGCTCAAGCGTGATCACGAAGGCAGCTGGTTTGGAAACGTGGAGTGCGTTACGAATCGGTATAACTGCTGTTTTACTTCCTGCGGGAATATCAAAGACGCCACCATCGACGGGCAGTTCATCTCGTTCAGGATCGACGATCCAAAGTTGGTACTGATTTTGAGTCGGATCATTTACAGGAAGATTGGTCAGTGACATATAACCCTCCTGCAAGCCGTCATTCCATATTACTTCTCCGCTAATATTTTGGTACGGATCACTTGCAGAAGAAAATGCCAAGCGTTGGCTGCTGGGTTCTTTCTTGATAAGAGCCTCAAGCTTTTGCGTAGAGGTGAGTTGAATTGCTGGAGGCGAGGTATCAGTATCGGGTATGTTTAAAGAAATAACTAAGCAAGCTGCAACTGCCCATCCCAACCATGGCAGGATTGAAATTATTTGGGTAGCGGGTTGCTGTTTGTTTTTATTGCTAAAGGCAGGAATCGTATCCGCAAGTTTGTTGGAAAGTGAACTGGATAAATCACATGGTTGGGTTTCTTGGAGTTCTAATTCAGTGGCAAGAAAATCAAGTTCTATAGAGTTTGAGCCCTGATGTCTTTCTGCTAGAATTAACCATTCTGATGTTTCCTTGGGGCTAAGATCACCCATGACTCTTCCTGCGTCGAGTTCCTCGAATCGAGCCAATGCATTTTCCATACTCATCGGGCCAATTCTTTGTTAAGGTTGAGTTCATTCAGTAATTTTCGGGCTTCTATCAGACCTCGCCGAAGCTTGGTTTTAACAGTGCCAATGGGCAACTTTGCTTGCTGAGCAATCTCGTCATGGGTTAGTCCTTTTTCAAAGTGCAAAGAAAACAATTTCAATGTGTTCTCCGGTAGACTTTGCAAAGCATTCCAAAGTTCGGAACGGTCGATGGAGTGAAGTGAACTACTTGATGTCGTTGAAAGTTCGGGGAGGCTATCTAAGGTTGCCAATGGGGGAAGTCGGTTTTGTTTCCTTTGCCAATCAATCGAGCGTCGACGGGCAATCATACCTATGAAAGTTGACTCTTTGGATACCTTGGGATCAAACCGAGCCGCAATACGCCAGACTTCTGTGAAAATTTCCTGACATGCTTCCTCTGCATCCACCCGTTCGTTAATTCTTCGGCAGACGATACTCCAAACAAGCGGACCATATGAATCAATGCACCTTTTCATTGCGGCCTCATCTCCTTTTGCAACCAAGGGCAGAATAAGCTTTTCCGCTAACCCTTGGTTTTCGGAAGGTGGAACGATTCCGAGTGCAATCTCGAACGATTGAATATTTGAAAAAAGGATAAAGTTTCGAAAAGGCATGAGGAGGAATGATTAGAAAATGACTCTTCTTTTTATATGCATCAACGAAAATCATCGGTAAGGATTTCCATATTAGCGTCCAAACCTTTGTTTATTGGGAAGTTGCATTAGATAAGAATCTACAATGCGGTCTTCCCGTTGTTCGAGTTCACGCAATAGGTCGCGGAAGACGTTACGGGATGTCCAAGCCTCCCTCGCAAGCTGAGCAACTGGTTGGTCGTCAAGAATCACATTTCTTAGTTTGTTGCTTTGAGATGAACTTGTGAATTTTGAGTATTTGGTAAGAAATTCATTGCCTCTTCGTATGTAATTACGCCAGCTGGCTTCATACTTCCCCTGATCGTATAGCGCCGAACTTTCCTTGATTGAATTTTGGACGAATAGTATGGCATCGACTGTGGTTATATCTTTTTCAGGTAGCTCCATTGGGTCTTTAATAACCGAACCGATTGCATTTATTAATCCGTTGAAAGCTTCCTCATCCGATTCAATTATCCGAATGCCGCTAATTTTCGATTTACCCTCATCCTGGGTGAGATAAATCGGGGCACCGTGAATAGTCCTAAGCTTGTTGTAAGGCTTAGGGTTTTCGCTCACATGCTTGCCGACGATTACATGCCGTGACAAAATACCGTAGAGTTCTTCTGTTCCGGTTTTCCCGTGGTTTTCAATTAATGATTTGTAAGGCTCTTTTTCCCATGCTTCATTGACCGGTGCAAAGATGGTAAAGGTGGTTCTGGATGACGCCAAAGGAAGATCCAGTCCGGTCTCCTTGAGTAATCGAGTCAAAGTACTGAACCTTTTTTGATTATTGATCAATTCGAGAAGGCTTTTTTCGGCGGGTAAAATTACATCATCAATGACATGGATGATTCCGTTGGCACAGGGTATATCCGTCTCGATTATTTTGGCTCCGTCTACAGTGGCATGTTTGTCGTGAAATTTGTAGTTCAGTTGTTGGCCAAAGGCACTGAATGGCGTTACATCGGAAACGCCAAGACTGCGGCGACCACCCGATGATTTGCCATATGCAAATACTTGTTCGGTAATGTGGTGTTTGATGATATCTTCGAGACGCTCATCGTTCTCGGGAAGGAATAAAGATTCGACGGTTTTGGCAGGAAGTTTTTTGAAGGCATCGTCCGTGGGTGCAAAGGTAGTGTACAAACTGTGCATGTTTTGGAATAATTTCCCCTGACGACTGGCGGTGATTGCCTTGGTGAAAATCGTAAATCTTCCATCCTTTTGGAGACGCTGAAAGAGGTCATCAGTGGTAGGGGTGAGTACCTTGTCGATGAGATATATTACTCCATTCGAGCATGGGATGACCTGACCGGTGAAACGAGCATCTCCAATCATTCCTTCTTTATAATTAACCGAAATAAACTGACGAGTGGTCATCCGGAGAATGGAATATTTCTCAATAAAGATAGGCGCCTCGGATATTTCCTTCACATGGAACCCAAAAACTTCTTCCAAACGGTCATCATTACGAGGATCCAATAATGTTTGCACGGTTCCCTTGGCTAACTTTTTGAAAGCAGCATCAGTGGGGGCAAATACAGTGTAGCTCGTAGAAGTGTTTTCAGATAATGTTGAACCAATTCCTGTCTTTTCGAGTAACTGTAGAAAGTTAGACAAATCCGGCATTTCCCGTATGGTCCGGCCTATGGTTTTGGCTTCGGCTGGATTTGCGGCATCCAAGGCAGGAGTAAGAAAGCACAGAAAAGTAGAAGTTGCCAAAAGAAGAGTGCGGAAAGGTTTCATGGGAAGGTTTCGGTTTTTAAGCGTTTGTCCAAGGATAACTGAATATTTAATCTGTAATATAGGCGGGTCTTCCTTGAAGAAGACCCGCCTAAGAATTCGAAATTAAATTAATGAGCTGATGCAAGAACCTTATCGAAAGCATGACGCATGATCCATGCTTGGGAAGTTGGGCAGTGCTCGGCCTTAGCCCTGTGCATGGCAGTTTTGATTGTATTTGCGGCACTTGAGCATACGGACGAAGAGCATTGTCCAAGGAGTTCGTTTCCAGCTTTCATGTAAAGGGCTGCAGTTTGTGAATGATGTCCGGAGTTAAACATAGGCACGCCCTTGTGGATAGCCTGCTTGAGGATGTGGTTGGTGTTTCCGGAAACCTTTTTGGGGGTAGGGAGCAAAACGGCATCAATGACATGAATGATTCCGTTTGATGTTTTGATGTTCGCTTTGATTACCTTTGCGTCATTAATCATCAAAATCTTACCACTTGCCTTGATGGCAATTTCTGCACCATTGACCGTTTTGGCAGAATCGAGCTTCGCAGCTTTCTTGGCCTTCACCTTGCCTGATACTACGTGGTAGGTGAGGATATCAACGAGTTTTTGTTTGTTCTCAGGTTTGAGAAGAGTTTCGACGGTGCCTTTCGGCAACTTGGCAAAAGCCTCGTCGGTTGGGGCGAAGACGGTAAAGGGGCCATCACCTTTAAGTGTGTCGACAAGCCCTGCTGCCTTCACAGCAGTAACCAGCGTTTTGAAACTGCCTGCTTCCACGGCAGTGTCGACGATGTCTTTTTTGGGAGCACCAATTAACAAGGTGCCCGTCATTAGAAGAGAAGTTACGGATAGTATTATTTTTTTCATATGTTTAATTTTGGTTTAAATTTAAGTGTTTAATTTTTGACAACACATGAGTTTTCGTTTGTATTTTGATTTTGGATTCAAAAAAAGTGAAAAAATCCTTCTTTTTTTAATTCAGTAAATCTTTGTTCGAATATCTTCTGCCTCAATTAAGTGGCACAGAATATGCAAGAAATTGTTATATATGCCCTTAAACAGGTTCAGTTCTTATGAAACGGATGGATTTTTCGACGAAATGTTCGGACTCGGCGATGGATCTGAGCCTCTCGATCATTATCATAGGTTGGTTTCGAGGATTGCGAAACTAGATGGTGAACGCATGGAAGCCAAACAGAGACAAGCCGCTTCTTCCTTCCTTGAGCACGGAATCACTTTTACTGTTTATGGTGACGATAAAGGCTCCGAGAGAATTTTTCCTTTCGACCTCATACCCAGAGTTATTCCGCTTACAGAATGGCAACTTGTTGAGCAGGGGCTAAGTCAACGAATCATAGCGTTGAATCTTTTTCTTAACGATGTTTACCACGGAGCGAAAATTATCAAGGACGGCATCATTCCCAGAGAAGTTGTTGAGTCTTCCCCTCACTTCCGTCGGGAAATGATCGGTTTCGATGTACCTAGGGATATCTATATTCACATTTGCGGTAGTGATCTGATCAGAGACGAAAATGGCAAGTACCTGGTTCTAGAGGATAACGCCCGTTGTCCTTCAGGGGTCTCATACCTTCTGGAAAATAGGCAAATTATGAAGAAAGCCTTTCCTTTGACCTATCGTGATATGTCTGTTCGCCCAGTTGAAGCTTATCCTGAGTTGCTACTTAAAACACTTGAGTTCCTCTCCCCCCGTCAGTCAGGTAAACCTGTTTGCGTTTTATTGACTCCTGGAGTCTACAATAGTGCTTACTTCGAGCACACTTACTTGGCTCGTCAAATGGGTATCGAAATCGTGGAGGGGAGAGATCTGATTACGACTGATGGTTTTGTATACATGCGAACAACGCACGGACTCGTACAAGTTGATGTTATTTACCGGAGGATGGACGACGAGTTTCTCGATCCAACTTTTTTTAACAAAGATTCTCTCCTGGGCGTTTCCGGTTTGATGGATTCTTATCTCAGGGGGAATGTTTCACTGGCAAATGGTATTGGTACTGGCGTTTCAGACGACAAGGTAACCTATGCATATGTGCCTGAAATGATTCGATATTACTTGGATCAAGAGCCGATTCTTGATCAAGTCCCAACCTATCTTTGTTGGAAGGAAGAGGACTGTAAGTTCGTTTTAGAAAACCTTCCCGACTTGGTTGTCAAACCAGCGAATGAATCTGGTGGCTACGGTATGCTTGTCGGCAGTGCCTCGACACAAAAGCAAAGAATGGAGTTTGCCCAAAGAATACGGGCTTCCCCGCGCGATTACATTGCTCAACCAATTGTAGCTCTTTCTCGGCACCCTACTTTTTGTGAGGGAAGAATTGAGGGGAGGCATGTGGACCTTCGCCCATTCATCCTTTATGGAGAGGATGTTGAGATCGTGCCCGGTGGGCTTACTCGGGTTGCTTTGGAAAAGGGTTCACTTGTAGTTAATTCCTCTCAGGGCGGAGGTAGTAAGGACACTTGGGTCCTTAAGGATTAGGCGATGCTTTCGAGAGTTGCAGATACCTTATATTGGATGAGCCGTTTCGTTGAACGGGCCGAGGGAGTTACCCGCCTGGTAGAAATTCACAGAGATACTGATCTTGAATCGGATGCCCGTAGCGGAGATTTCGGTTATTGGCATTCCACTCTTCAATCTATGTGTGCGAAAGAACAATTCGAGGAAGACGAGATGCAAGGACCGGACGCCTTTCTCCTTTTTTCTAGTCAATGGAACAATTCCGTCATCAATAGCATCAACTCAGCAAGAGAAAACGCCCGAATGGTAAGGGATCAGCTTTCGGAGGAAATATGGGTTGAGTTGAATTCACTATACCATTTCCTCAATTCTAAAAATGCCATCCTTGAATATCAAAACGACGAGTCTTCTTTTTTTCGACGTATCATTCGCTTTTCTCTTGTATTTCAAGGCCTTTCGGATGCTACGATTCACCATGACGAGGGATGGCGCTTTATGTCTTTGGGTAAATATCTCGAGAGGGCCGACCTTACGAGCAGGGTCCTTGATACTTTGACTTTATTGGGTTCCGACCCTTCGCGATTGGATCTTATTCGGGCTCTTCGTTCTTGCAGTGCTTTTTCTGCATATAGAAAGAGATATCGAGGAGCACTAACCATGCATAATGTAGCAGATTTTCTTCTTTTCTCTCAGGATTTCCCTCGTTCCATTCGCTTTTCAATCAGAGGCGTTGATGCTCAGTTGCACGAAATATCCGGCGTTCCATCCGGGAATTTTTCGAATGAAGCCGAGCGCTTGGCTGGGAGTGCTTTGGCTCAAGTTAATTTTTCAAACATTGATTCGATGATAAGAAGTGGTTTACACAACTCGATTGACGACCTTCAGAAGAAGCTTATGGAAGTAGGGCAAAGCATTTTCGAGACTTATGTCCTCCTTCCCTTCGAGATCAAGAGTACATCTCCCTTACCTCTGCTCCAGATGCAACAGCAGCAATAATTCATTACGCTCTTTTAAGAGAACTTAAGTTTTACTTACCATCATGCGTCTGCACATTCTTCATAAGACTCACTACACATATCCTTCTCCGGTTCGAGACAGTTTTAACGAATTAAGGCTTCAACCGCTTTCAAACGATTGGCAGAGGTGCGAATCCTGTTTTGTAAGTGTCCTTCCTACCACTCCTTTAAGTCAATATCTGGATCTTAATGGAAACCTGGTTCATCACTTCGAAATTCCAGAAGATCATTCGAAACTTATTATTGAAAGCAGGTCGATTACGACTACTTCGAAACGGGTTGATTTCGAAAGTTTTCCTTATGGTGTTCAAATGAAGAATCTCAGAGAAGTCGGAGGCAATCCGGAATGCCGAGACTATCTTCAAAAATCTCATTTTGTATCAATCGATCCGGAGACATGGAGAGAAGCCGTTGAAATTCAGGGGCATTCAAAGGATGTATTCCAAACAGCCTATCAGATTATGGAGCATGTATATCTGAATTTCGAATATTGTGCTTCCACAACAAGCGTTGATACCGACACATTGGAGGTTCTCAAAAACAGAAGGGGCGTATGCCAGGACTTCGCTCATGTTGTTATTGCACTGTGCAGGTGTTTGGGTATTCCAGCTCGCTATGTCAGTGGGTATTTTTACGACTCAACGAGGAATCGATCCATGCGTGGGGCTGAGGCTTCGCACGCGTGGTTGGAAGTTTTTATTGATGGGTATGGCTGGATTGGATTGGATCCTACAAACAATTGTGTTGTGCGCGAAAACTATGTCATTATTGGTGCTGGAAGAGATTACAGGGATGTTGCTCCGGTTACGGGTACTTACTTCGGACGTCTTCCCGAGAGTATGGATATCAGTGTTAGCGTGAAGCGTATGGATGAGTAGGCGGGGCTTGCTGGCAGTTTTCGTCATACAACTATCTCCCCTAGTTTAATGCGGTTGGTTGTCGGATACCGGTTTTAGTAATACCACATAGGCTAACTGCTCATTTATTGAACTTAATTTTAAAAATTATAATTCCGTTGATGGATCCCATATTCTTTTCCATAGCCATGGTAAACGTCCCCAATCCCGGGTAGTCTGAAACCTTTGCGCCACAATCGGTCTGGCTAGTGTGTTGTTATATTCTGCGACTTTGAATTGGAAAACATAATCCGGTTCGGAACCCATGCGCAGATCCGTCATGGTTACAGAGCCATTGATGTCAGCCATAGCAAAGTACCCTTTGGTGAAGCTTTTTAATTTAACAACGGGTGAATGCTCACCGATTCCTTTCATTAGTGACAGGTTTCTGGGATAGAAATTCACTGACAGCGGTGCATCTCCGTCGAATAGAGAATAGTAGGTCTCAAAATACTGGTCATTATGAATTCCCACTGTTCGCCAAAGTAGAGTGGTAAAAGGAGCGGGCGAAGATATGAATTGAGAGTAGGGCACACCCTGTTCATTTAATTTCTCTTCCATTTTTCCATTTACGAAGACACTTACCCCCAGTGCCCAAATCAAGTAAGCAAGGCTCAGGCTTAATCCGATAAAATTAAGTCTGTGATTTTTTAGAAACAAGGCAGCTGATACCCCAATTAAGATCGGGAGGGTAAAGAGGGGATCAATAATAAAGAGTGTGGGGACGGCAAGTGGGGTGGTGTCCAACGGCCAAAAGATCTGAGTCCCATAAATAGTGAACAGATCCAAAAGAACACTTCCATTGAGCACAACGAAGGTAAGGAGCATCCACTTATTAAATAAGGGCTTTGTGTCTCTATGAACTTTTGTGATTAGCCAGGCAAAAACAGGCGACAGGGCAGTGAGGAGAAAAAGAGAATGACTAAATCCCCGGTGATAAACAAAATCATCCACCGGACTGCCTAGCGGTATGAATACATCAAGATCCGGTAAGGTTCCAAGAATTGCCCCCCAGATAAGAGCCTTCCTTCCGACCTTTTTTCCGAGTATGGCTTCCCCGCAAGCGGCCCCAAAGGTTAACTGAGTCAGTGAATCCATGATTTCAGCAAATGCAGGTAAGTTGGCTGTGAGTTAAAAATAAGAACCCTTCGGAATTTGGAAGGATACTTCTATTTAGATAAATCCATGGAGTACTCCAGATCAAAACGACTGGAGGCTTGGTTGCGAAATTTCTTGAGGGCCGGATTGTAGGTGTAGACCTTAATCTTGTTCTTCGTTGGTTCGAAGACCATGTAGCGTAGCCAGGATTCTCCTCCATTATGCAGGTTTTGATAGTCACTTAGTACTTGATGAACCTGATTGCCGTGATCACCCTTGGAGGTCAGGACTGCCTCTCCACTTGCATGACCGCATAAAACCATGAAGATATTTTTGTGTTTGCTGACCAATTTTTCCCAGATCGCTTCCCCTGCGTTGCCCTTGATCTTGTATCCTAATTTTTCGAACCTTTTTCCATTCGCTCTCATATAGGCATGAGTCAGAACGATGACGCGATGTTCAGGATGTTCGCCAACCACTTTGTTCGCCCAAGCCAGGACTTCGTCGCGCGGTTTGCATTCGAGCGATACGATCAGGAACTTCATTCCGGCCGCATCGAAATGATACCACGAATTGTCATGTCTCTTGGGATCAAAGGTTCCACCGAATTCCTTGGTCTTGGCATATTTTTCACGAGGAAAATATTTATTGAAGTGAGTGGTTCGGTTCACGGCGATATCCCCGCCGTATTTGTTGTTCGACTTTTGGAAACCCATGTCGTGGTTTCCCAGACAAAGGCAGTAGGGCACATGACCATCCAGGATGGACATCGCCTTTTTTGCGATTGCCCATTCTTCGGGTGCGTCCGCCTGAACGATATCTCCCTCATGCACCAGAAAAGCGATGTTGAGCCGCTTTTGATTATCCCGCACCCAGCGGGTTTGCTCGAAAAAGTAATGGCGCAAATCTCCGTTACCCCACTTTTGGGAAAGCTTCAGCCGGGTGTCGCAGTAGAATTGGGTGTCCGGTAACACAGCCAAGGTGAAGGATTGTCTTTTCTCCGAGATCTCCTCTTCTGAAAATTCTTTTTCTGCCGTAACGGATAGTTGGCTGAGAGAAGCGAGTAAGAAAAGAAGAGCAAAAAAGATTTTCATGGTTGATGAGTTTTGGGGGCAGGAGAATTAGAAATCAACAAACAGTTCTTCATCGTACACCGCAACTAAATCATCAAAGAATCCTTTCTTTGAAGTTAGGAAAGGCTCACCTTTTTATTGCTCGTCAAAATTTATACTAGAAGCTTCATCCGTAAGCCTGGGGCATCGTATATGTTGAGTTTTCCTTCCATGATCTTGTAATCTCCGTAAAAGACCTTTTTCCCAAAGGTTTAATGAAACTTTTTACCGTATCACCCGGTTTCACGATGTGAACAATGAGTTCCTTCTCTGATGGGATCTCTGAAGAAATCGGATCAGCCTTTCCTGAAACTTAATTTTCGTGAGTTTGATGGTAGATATGGAAGGGTTTTCTTTTGATTTTGTGGCAATCTTGATGTATTAAGATAAGGATATCTTCGTCTATACCAACCGATTCCCTTCGATGCTTTCGGAACCAGTTCAAGCTATCCCTCCGAGCAGTAATGAAGGCCCAGGAAAATAAAGCGGCTTCAGCATCGAAATTCACATCCTTGGTTACTGCCTTAAGCACAGTGTTCTGAAAGATATCTTCTGCCACATGAGCATCCTTAACCACCAACCAGGCAGCTGCTGATATCCGCTCACGAGATTGCATGAGGAAGCGAAGTATTTCTTTTTCTGAAAGAGGCATTCAATTAGTTGAACACATTTGAAATTCAAAGCCTGACATTCCAACGATAAAAAAATTATTTCTTTTTCAGCAACCAGTCTTTAACTTCTTGAATATTCCCAAATTCAGGTATCCAGGACAGTTCAGTTGGTGAGTCGGTAGTGAATTCGCAACGCATGCGGACTGGATGGGCACCGGATTCGATGGCCGCGTATTGATTATAGATCCGGTCATCGACGAGAATGGTCTCCTTGGGGTTGAGATTGTATTTTTGATAACAGTCCCGGAGCCGGTCAACTTTGGCAGTATCATGCATGAACTCCCCATGCTGCACACATTCAATGGTGAGGAAATCAGTAACGGGTGAAAGGATATCCCGAAGGTAGGCAGTCTTTGCCCCGACATCAAAGGTCGCGGACATCGTAAACTGACGGTAGCCCAATTGATTGAGTTCCTTGAGGACTTCGATCACTTTGGGGTAGAGCGGGCGATCTCTGAAAAAGGCCTGATCCGCGCAAAAGTCGCGATCCATCTCGGTTCCCAGTTCCGGATGGGTTTTCAATTCCAGGGCACCATACTCGGGAAGGATTGGCAGAACCTCAGGAAGTTGCTCCCACCTTAAGCCTTTAAATTGATCCCGATAGTTGGGATGCCCGGTCAGGAAATGATAGTAAGCATGATTAAGATCCGCCAAGACTCCGTCGACATCCCAAAAGATATTTTTGATCGAAGGTGGATTCATTTAGTTTCCCAATTAGAGAATTCGAACTATCGCCATTTAGGGTGCTCAGGAACCTGACCGTTACCCACTTGTTTTTTCCATGACTCTAATAATTTGAGGTTATGATTGGCGACATTTTTGGAGTTGGCTTCTTTGCGATCAGCAGGGTTGGCCCAAAAGCGGCCAATTAAATCAAGAAATGTGAGCACAGTTTTAAACTCTCCTTTTACTGCAAGTTCTCCGGCCAAAATAAAGTCTGGACCAAAGGAATTTAACTGGGGCGAGCCTTGAATATCAGCTGATGCAAGCAAATGTTTTTTGGCTTCCAAAATATTTTCTTTTGAGAGAGCAATTCGACCAAGTACCTGATTAGACTTTGCGATAGCATTTCCATAATTCCAGTCATCTTGGTATTTGGATGCCAACTCTAGTAGTTCTTCGGCAAGTGATTGAGCCCTTTTGATTTTGCCTTCCCGCATTGCATTGTTTGCAGCCTCCCCGAGAGCGTAGAATCGTTCACGCTGATTTTTTGCGGCACTTAGATCTCCGCTTGCAATTCTCATGCCTCGCTCTCTTTCTTTTGGCGATACTCCCTGATGTGCTGAAGGGGTCGAGATTGTGGTAGGCATCAGATCAAAGTAGTCGAGGTTAACGCCGCCTTTTTTCTGACTCCTGAACAGGAGTTGGTTTTTTCCGGGTTTTAAGTCCAGATATACCTTGGCCGCCTTGTGGGTGCTCCATCCGTCGGTAGTTGGGAGGAGCAGGTCGGTTTGTTTCTCCCCGTTCACGAGCAGGGCGACGCTGGCATTTCCTCCGCAGGCATAGCCCAGTGTCATAAGGAACTCACCCCCTTTTTTGCCGCCATCCACTTCGATGGTGACGGATGCACCCATGTTTTGCATGCCTCCGACATGTTTGCCGCCGGCAGTGGCGCCACCGGAGACTTTACCTTTCTCAAATTCATACCGTTTCCCCTTGGGCTTACCTGTCTTAAAGAGTTTCATGGTATGGTTGGGACTCTGATCAATCAAGGCAACCAGTCGCTCAGCGATCTCCGGGTTCTGATCTATTACATTTCTGGTTTCTCCAATATCCTTAATTAGGTGGAAGAGTTGTTTTTCCTGTGGATTATCTTTGGGCATTTCTCCCCGGGGGAATGCCCAGTTTCCGTATTTGCGTCCGGCACGATATTTCCAGGGTCCGCTACGGACTCCGGAATTATTGGAGTAATAAAAGGTTGTGTAGGGAGTTTTTTCTTCAGGGCCACCCATGATCAGGTTTTCAATATTGTGACCGTCCGGTTCAAGCTTCAGGTCGTTTGGGAGCTTAATTCCTGAGATGGCGGAAAAGGTGGGGAGCATATCCATGGCCGTAGCCACTTCCTTGCACTCAGTCTCCGCAGGAATTTTGCCCGGCCAGCGCATCACGCAGGGTACGCGTTGGCCTCCTTCGTAGCTCGAACCTTTGCCGTCGCGAAGGGGTTTGGCGGATCCTCCATGATCCCCCTTGATCAGCCAGGGGCCGTTATCGGAGGTGAAGATAACCAGAGTGTCATCATCCACGCCATGTTCCTTGAGTGCGTCAAGGACACGGCCGGTGTTGTAGTCGATTTCCTCGATCACATCGCCATAGATCCCGCCGGCACTCTTTCCTTCGAAGTCCTTGGAAACGAAAAGGGGCGTGTGGGGCATGGGGTTGGCGAGGTAGACGAAAAAGGGCTTCTTTTCATTTACGCTTTCCTTGATGAACCGGATGCTTTCGTCAGCGATTCGCCGGGTAATGGTCCGTTGATCGAGCGGAAATTCAATGCATTCCTCATCACGCATCAGGGGAACCTTGTCCTTGAGCTTGGGTCTGTCTCTTATACACATCTGACGCT
>OJGS01000422.1_pt1 | contig 13926 bp, 16 predicted proteins | sample 1594531 | NCBI WGS metagenome assembly OJGS01 (sample SAMN05416816, study PRJEB24817) | seawater metagenome | isolation source: Sea water | place: Canada:Atlantic | collected 2013-07 | reverse complement strand
GCAGCGTCAGATGTGTATAAGAGACAGGCGATGGGCAGAAGGCGGCAGCATCTTAAGAATTTCGGGATCGATTGCGAGGAACTCAGGCGTGAGCGTAGACAGGACCGTCTCGAGCGCGTCACGCTGCTCACCAGCCTCCACAATAGTAAGCGGTAACTGACCGTCGCCGCGAACGGCGTAGCGATAGTCCGCTCCGCCGACGCTCTGTGCAGCAGAGTTCAACTGAAAGCGATGATGCATGTATAGCGGCAATAGCGCCCACTCGAGTTCCGAAATCGGTGTGCCGCGATCAATAACGTTCTGACTGAAATTCTCCAAACCAATACGGCGAACTTCGATCTCGTGCTTGAGATGCTCTACAAGGTTGTCGCCGTTGTCCCAGACTCCTGCGAATTGATGCCCGGCACCGCGGAAATTATTGTTATTGTGGTCCATGAAGATCAGGCCGGTATCGAGGCTTTCTTGCACGATTGCTGCGAGCTCCTCGGCTGCATCGGCATCAGGGGCGAACTGCGAGTAGGCATAGCGCACGGCGAGCTTGTCGTATTCGCCGATACGCTGCACATAGGCATTCGACAGGTCGATGCGGCCATCGTCGGTGATCTCGATTAACGGCGCGGGATAGTCCATCACGCTCTCGCGGCCATAGGCGCTGGCAATATAGTTGTGTGGAAATCCCAGCGTGTGCCCAACCTCATGCGCCGACAGCTGCCGCACACGGTCCAGCGCCATATTCACCGAAGCCGAGGTATCCGCGACCACTTCTGCCATGTAATCGAAAGCGGGCACCAGCGCCTGACCCATCAAATAGTCTTGGCGCAGACGCAGGCTGCCGAGGTTAACATTACCCTTGATGATCTCGCCCGTACGCGGATCCTGTACCGAGCCACCGTAGGAATAGCCGCGCGTGCGGCGATGCGTCCAGTGAATCATGTTGTAGCGTACATCTTGAGCATCCGCTCCTGCGGGCAGTTCGCGCACCTGAAACGCATCGATGAATCCGGCCGCGTCAAAGGCCTGATTCCACCACGAGGCGCCTTCGATCAGCGCCGTTTTTATCGGCTCCGGTGTGCCTGAATCAACGTAATAAACGATGGGCTCAACCGCTCTCGAGCGCGCCGCAGTGGGATCGACTTTTTCCAGACGATGGCGAGCAACGAGACGGACATTCTTGTCGGTATCGATATCTGTGCCGTAGTCTTGGATAGTGGGACCGAACGTGCCGATGCGCGGATCAGCTAGCCTAGGCTCGAAATTGTCGTCTGGCAGTTTTACGATCGAATGATGTTGGCGAAGGGTTATCGAATTTCCGCTAGCGGCAACCGAATTAACCAAGTTGCCAGGATTGCTGCTCGTGAATGTCAGCATCGCCTCGACTTCGACGTTTTCTGGATAGCCCGCGGTATTGTCCAAAAATAGTGCGCTACGTGAGGTATCCAGCGAGAACGCGCCCTGATTGCTTCTCGCAATCTGCCCAACGACATCGCGCGCATCGCGCAGGAAAAAATTGGTGGCATCAACCAGCACACTGTCGCCTTCGGCCGCGACGATATCGAAGCCCCAGATAACCGAAGGCGCAAACGCATCGTTGACTGCCTGCACCTCTAAAGGATTGTCACTCGTTGCCCTGTACCGGTAGTTGGGCTCAACTAATAACACCCTCGGACCCACACGCTGAGCGGCGAGTACATAAGTGCCGCGAAGCTGACCTCGATCGATACCAATCGGGTTTGAACCTAAGCCGGAGCCCATCGATATTTGATAGAGAAATTCGGTGTCGAGCTTGTCGATCTCCCAGTATAAATTGCCCGAGGCATCATCCCAATATAAGTTGAAATAGCCCTCTATTGCTGTGTTGCCTGCAACGGTCTCGCCGATTGTGGGCATTTCTTGTGCATTGGCAGCATGAATGCCCGATACGAGTGCGCAAAAAAATACGGCACCAATGTAGCATTTGCGCAAAAGTGTTGATGATCTAAGCAGTTTTCTGAATAAATGCATGGCGGCTCTACTCACGATTCCTAGTTTCTGAAGTTGTCGGGGCGGTAACTATTTCTAACCTACAAGACTATGCAGGAACAGCGCCAGTGTTGGCAAAAAATTACTGTTCATTAATTAGGCACGATAGGCGAATTTTCGCACGACACAGTAAGCGATCATCGCCACGCTGGCTGCATTGGGCGACGAGGTTTTGTCATTCACTGGGGCGCAAGCCAGGCAGCTAGTGGTCATTGATAGCGCACATGAATGCAATATGAGTCATACATAGATCATTAATCTTCCATAGCAGCTCCTTAGGCGGAGAACGCCCCAAAGCCTTTTCTAAAGCCGTTTGCTACTAACGAAGCACTTTAACCTCAGCGATACAGAGATGAGTCCGTATAGGGCTTCTGGAAAAATTCTCTTCAAGCGAAGTGGTAGCAGGGCTCGCGACCGCCGTTGCTTACCTCTAGATTTTGCGTACATTGACCGATAATGTGCTGAGTCCAAAAAAATCACGCAATGTTAAAAAGAAGCACTGAAAGTACTGCTGACATAAGAACCCAGCGCTTTTTCATAAGAACTCCTAACAGCGAGGGTGCCCTCTGTTGTAGGTTCAATTCCTAGCAATCTCAGCCAGGCTAGTACCGGCTGAGAATGGCTGTGCATGTTACTCACGGGAAATGACTGCATAGAGAATGCGGGAGTCGACCATGTCCGCCCAGCGCGCGGCGACTCCGGTGCATTCCAGGCATCAGGACCCGATAAAGTGCCCTCCCAGACAGATGGATAAGCTTCTCCATGGCGCTGCAAAGACATCGCTTCCCACTGCGCGAGGGCAAATTCTGGGTCTATCTTTGCCGTGGCCCAGATAAGCGTCATGTTAATAGAGTACCAAATCCCACCAAGCGTCCCCTCTCCTACCCGGCTATTGCTTAAGTCGGGAGGCCAAATAACCCGCGCTCCCAAGGGACTATGCATACAATGCCCAGTTTTAAATATTTCGACGAGGGATTTTGATTGTTCGCTTGATGCGGCTCCACATAAGATCGCCCAAGGTTGAACCTCCAACCAACATCTATCTCGACCGATCACAGTACCTTCGGGCTGAGATTCAGTAGGCGGGCCATAGCCCCGGTCGAACCAACGTCCATTCCAACTGGCGGCGACCAACTCGCGCAATTGATGCGCAGCACTCCGGCAAAGATCTGCCGTGTCGCGCTCTCCTAAGTTCTCCATTAGCGGCGCAAATCGATTAAGCACCCAGCTACCCATTGCCGAGTTCAGGACCGAACTTCCCTTTTCGATCATCGAGTTCTTGTCGATCATCGGGTCTTGAAGAACCATATCGTTCCAATCGCTATTTAAAATACGTACGTGACCATTCTGGCCTCGACCAACATAATCAATAAAAAAATAAGCCTGCTTTTTTAAATTATCTTTAAGCGTCGTACTCGCCGCAGAATAATCAGGGTGATATTGCTGAGGAAGCTCGAACGCGGCCAAGTCACCGGTTACTGCCGCGTATTCGCTCGCTAACCACAGCGCCCATAGGTTTTGGTCAGAGGGACGCAGCAATTGGGTAAGAGGCTTCTTATTTCCTGTCAGAGCGTAAGGCAGGTCTCCGTCTGGGCTGCCCCAGGTACAAGTATTGCGAAGAACAGACAACGCAAGGTCAGGTTCGGAATAAACCAGTGGAATCGCGTGTTGAAGAGAGTCTCGTGCAGCGGCATTCCCACCTAGGCCAAACCCATAAACTGAGGACTGATTCAAGGTGTGCCCACCTAGGATCGCGTCTTTGTTCGCCCCGCCCGAAAGCATGGCGACATGCCATGGAATTTCGCGAGCAACATGAGGGACGCTGAGAGACGTTGTCTTAGGGACTCTTGACCTCACCTTATTGAGCTGCTGCTCATAGAAACTTTCAGGCGACGAGATTTCTTCATCTGTCGAACGCCCGACACGAAACCATAAAGTTTGGGTATCACCTGGCTTTAAGTCTAGTCCAGTTTCAATTTGCAGTGTAGGCCATTGATCATTTTCCAATGCGGACATCTGCCCGCTATTTTCTGGGCTTAAGTCCTCGAGCAGTAATGTCGCAGGCGCTCCTATCGTCTCTGCTGGTTCATTGAAAATCTCTTGTGCGACGATTTTTTGCACCGAGCGATTGATGTCGTAACTGACTCGCAAAGCTGCTTTGTCACGCAGTTCGTCGGACTGAAATGTGTTTAGAAATCTCGGGCGCAGCGGCCATGACTCGATATGAGTCAATTGGCGCGGCTCTGCGTCTAGCGATAAAGTTAATTGAACCTTAACCAAAACCCACGACCGATCGCCTTCCGGACACAAAATAGTCCTCTCTAACCTCAATCCTTCGTATTCTGAGTGGACAGAGAAATGAGTGGGGCCAAATTGCCGAAGAGGTACAGTGTCTCTCGGACGATCAGAGTATAGAGACCCCCAACGCACTCCTCCCGATTCAAGGATAAGCGAATGACCACAGCCGTAAAGATCATCTTGATAGAACAGCCAGCGGTGACCTTCTCTTTCTTCGAATATTCCAATGTCTCCCCTATTAGAGGCGACGACTTGCAATGCCCGATTTCCAATAACATGGAAATGGCGACGGTTTTCTGGCCGATCAATCGGATCCCATAGCGAATTCAGATCAGCGTCTTGATCAATAAGATAATCAAACACAGGTAGGCCGTCCTGTGTCTTCCATTCTCCAAAGTAATTTTCAACTTTAGAGATCTTGCTAGGCTTAGTATCTGCCGGAGTCGTGGTGCATGCGGGAATTAGTCCGAGTCCCGCACCAAGCCATCCAAAATCTTGTATAAAGCGCCGGCGTTTCATTCGTATACCCGACTCACTTGCTCGCTTAAGGGAAATTCATTAATCCTTCAGTCAGAATTATCGTAACTCCAGACGGGTCGGTTAATGCTGCTGACTTTATTCCCAACGAGGTAAGAAATTTCGAGGGAGGCGCGATAGATATTTGCTTATCTCGCAGTGTCTGTATTGCCCTATCCAAATTTTTGACTTCAAAACCAATGCTATCTATCGCAGAGCCGCTAGTGGCGAATCGCGTCGTGGATGAGTCAGCAAAGCTCAAATTCATTCCCGGTACATTTGTCGTTGTCGAAATACTGCCACGGGATCGAATGGATAGGTGAAAGGCAGAGAGATACCAATCGAGAAGAGACTGATATTCAGACGTGTAAAAGTGTAGATGATAGGCAGTGGCGGCCACTGGAAGCGCTTGATCTTCTTGTAGTTCGACGTAAATTTCATCAGGCATTGTGATGTACGCGTTCTTTTGGCCCTCGGCTCCTATAAACTCTCGCCCGACTTCGAAGCCAGCTGACCGCCATTTATCTAAAAAAGTTTCGATATCTCGCACCTTGAATCCTATGTGATCCATAACTGTACTGCGCGATCCTATCGATTGCTCATCGTTAGTTAACAATAGCATCATGTTAGGCAACTGGATGATCGTGCTTTCGCCTTCGTAGGCTACTACCCCGCCAAAGTGATTTACCCAAAGTGAAGTATGGTATTGCGTGTCCGAAACATTGAGGCGAACGTGCCCGAACGCGAGACCCTCACTGTTGTGTTCTGCGAGTTGTCCAAAGGCGTTGCAGCTTAAAAAAATGACAATGAGTAGACCGATTTTTACCATCGAAATGTACATCCCATTCTTTCCTTACTCTCTAATTTTTTTTCGCTTTCGTGCTTCATTAATGACCACAGAAACGGGCCCATTGCCTACGTTCGTAAGGCGGTATGCTATTTCTCCTCGCTGCCATTCCCAATCTCCAGAACGCCTGAGTTCCTCCGTTATTCCATCCTCACGCTCAATGTGAATCATTCCTGGGGACACCTGAGTAATGAATCCGGAATTTTGATGGCGAATTATGGGGGTCGATTCTTCGAGTTCTAATTCCAATCTATACGATCGGAACCATTGATCCTCGAGTTGAGGTAGTACATTAAGACCGGTAGGCAGGTCGTCTTGCTGCACGGATCCTGATGAAGAGTTTACCAACGCTAGAATTCTTAGAAGATAGTCGCCTTCGTTTCTTATACTGTGCGTAAACGGTGATGAAGCATATTCAGTAACAGCGCTGACCTCGCCCTTTAATGGACCAGAAGAAGAGCTTAACCGCGTAAGCAAAATCGCTTGATCGTGTACGTGCTCTAATGATTCGTCACCCGGATTTAACTGCACGTCCAATAGATAGAAATCTTCCTCATGATAGACAGTTCGATGCCTGGGCTCGTCTAGAAGATGAACCGCTTCACTCTCTAAACTCAAAGAACCTTCTGTTTGGCTTCGTCCACAAGAAGAGAGAATTGGCAAGAGGGCAGCGAGCGCAACCAACCAGCGCGCTCTTAAAAATCTTATCTTTATACCGAGCATACTACCTCCTTGTCTTTGCGACCTCATTTATCTTAATCGCATAGTTACGGTGCATACGCTCTTCCTATTCAGATATATTTAGCATCCAAATAGGAAGTCGCAATTCAAGTCAACGAGGCTCAAATCCTTGACTTTACAAGCTCGACATCGCTGTTTCGCCAGAGCTCATCAAATTGTCGCTTAACAATCGCCGCTTCTTGGGCTCGGCCTTGCGATTCAAGCGATTGATATAAGCCAAATGTCGCCCAGCCGTTACGCTGATTCCACTCTAAATCTTTACGGTAGACTTCTTCCGCTTCTTCCGCTCGACCCGAAGCTAATAATGCGGCTCCGAGATATAAGCGGATTGACTGCGACCAGTCTGGCGGCTCTGTGTAACTGAGATTATCTTGATACTCAACTGCGTGACCATAATGCATGATTGCATTATCAAAATTGCCTTTCGCCTCCTCGATCTCACCGAATAATGCGTGCATTGCAAGACTTAGAACATGGTCTGCCGGAGTTGGACCAACTCCAGATTCATTGACACCGTCCGCTGTAATTTGTTCTCGTAAAAGAGCAAGTTCAGCCTCTGCAGGCGCAATATGCCCTTTGGCGGCATGGGCGCTGCCCATTACGTAGGCCCACATGCCCTTTAAGTAGGGCGTATTGGCTAGCTCTTTATTCGTCGCATTATTCGCGTGTATTTCATCCCACCTGCCGAACACTTTATCCGTTATCCAGACATGTGCTGAATTCTTATTGTTGCCGCCCAAAGATCCTATACCTGCCCCCGAATTTTGAATGGCTGCTGCGCTTGCACCCTCATAGTTCCCTTGAAGCATGTTGGCGTAACGAACAAAATCGAGGGCATGAGGTTTGTGGATTTTATGGGAGAGAGGGTAGGTTCCGATCATAGGGAAATTAGTGTCACCCCATATTTCTGCAAACTGGTCATCGACTATTTGAGATCTTTCGTTCGATAAAATCGCTTTTTCATACTCTCCTACACGGAGATAGATATGTCCCGGCATGTGAACCATATGGCCTGAAATGGGCAGAGTCGCTTCAAGCTTCTGTGCCGACGGCATAGCGAGTTCAGGCTGACCAGAACCTTCCATTAAGTGGATATAGAGATGATTAGCGCCGGGGTGATCAGGCTCAATTACCATAGCAGCCTCTAGTGCAGCTTTGCTTTCCAATGCACCGGGTTTAGCAGAACCATCAGATTCCCAATAATCCCATCGCGTGGTGTTCATATAAGCTTCACCGAAGACTGTCGCAATATCGGCGTCGTTCGGATACTTCTCGTGCAAACTGCGCATCGCAGCTAGAAAAGCAAAGTCTCTTTCCCTGTTATCGGGTATCGCGTCTTTGTTGTAGAGCACAAATGTAGCGTTAATTAGATCCTGTTCTAGCTGGCTCCCATTGCTCGCTAGATCAAGCGCCTGACGGATCGCCGCCAAACCTGCTCCTTGCGGATCATCCGGCAAATTTACATACCTACTATTGGGATTAGGGCCTGCGGCGTGTGCTACACCCCAATAAGGCATCGGGTTTGTAGGATCTAGCCGCGAGGCTTCTTGATAAGAGGCGATTGATTCAGGGAAATAGAATCCCCATGCCATTCGCAAGCCTTGATCAAAAAATGTCTGAGCAAGACCGGAATTCGAGTCTATTGAACGGCTATAAGTTCCTCCACCGGGTACCAGTACGGCAAGGGCATCGTTATCTGACTGCGAAAATACAGTTGCCGAAGCCCCTAGCAGGGGAAACAGAATTAAATATATAAATGAAGGCAATGCGGCTTTCCTATTCATGCTAATTTTCCTTGTTAAAAAAATACAATGTCGGCGCCTCTTTGTTATATTCGCAGCTTATTCTAGGACGATTGAAGTCGGCAATCACAAGTTTCAATAGCTGGAATCATGAGGTGAGCATAGGGAATTATTTCAAATATTACAACGAGATCGATCATAGATGATTATTAAACTGCCCAGTCATAAAAAAGATCTTTGGGCTCAAATATAAAGTGTGTGGTTCCTTGGAGGCAATGCTTGTGCTCCTCAGCTTTCTAACCTGCCCGATTTATTCCGATAAGCACTGGCGTTGACTAAGTCGAACTGCAGCGACAACCTCACAACCCTAAGGTAGAACTTCATTAATCGGCAGAGCATGACTTCGCTATCACTGTTGTTCTAGTTACCCCTAAGCACTTACAATAGCGATCGAAAGAACGGACTGCTCATTGAGGACCAGTCGCCAATTAGTAGACCACTACAGGATCGTAAAATATGATTATAGAATACCTTTCATCTCTTTTCGGTTGGTTGATATGGGGCTGGATAGGTTTCATGTGGCTTGCCATGACCATAAGCATGATAGGGTCAGGATTTAAATCAGCTGGCGCTACAAGCATGTTTGCACTGTGCGGTATTTTCGGGTTGCTGCTGATCCAAGTTACCGGAGCTGAAGTGCCGTTCCGAACACTCTTCGATTTATAGTGTTCCCAATGGATGAATCCTACTGGCCAGCGCTTGCGTGGATGATCATCTTGTTAGGTGCTAGGGCTTACATCCCCTCCGTCAAAGAGTGGAGTGAAGTGAATCCGGTACTATTTACCGTAGGGCTTTGGATAGGCGGTTCTTCCGCTCTAGCATTAATCTCCTCTCTAGCAAGCTAAGAACTCGGCGGATCAAAAGGCACAAAAAAGCCCACAAACAAGTAGTGGGCTTAGAAGTCTTCTCGGACGTTACGGGAAGTATTTTTGGTGGCGGGGGCAGGATTCGAAGTACGTGTGTTTTCCAGAAATTTTATAGCGCGTTTTAGTATTTCTTGTTTGGGAATACCGCATAGGCGAGCGGCAAGTTTGAAAGGGATAAGTGCATTGCCTTGAATCATAAGCGCCTTATGCTGCATCGCTTCCTCACACCCATGTTTGAAAATTAGTTACGCGCTTGTGGATGCGTTGATTATCCTCGCGATCAAATCGCTTGATGGCGAAGGCTTTCTTCTCATCGGGTAAGTTAATTTGTGGCAGGTTATCGAGCTTATACAGCTCGACAAGTTTGATCTCAGGGATATCAACGCCAACGAGCCCCACTAGCGACATGGCCGTGTATTCGTTCAACTGTACGAACTTATGCTTGGTTGAGGGCGTTTTGATGATCCAGTCACCCAGCACATCGCCTTTAGATAAATTATATCGCCCATCCTTTTCCTTCATAGAAAATTTCATTTGCACGCCAGCCAAGGAAAACTTGTTTTCCTGAGTAAGCTTTTCGAACTTAACCGCCTTGGCTTTTCCGTGCGTGTTTAGCACGGAATCAGGAACATCCTCAGGTTCCATCGGCGTGGCTCCGATAGCCCACGGCAAATCTTCGCCAAGGTACGAGAGAATGTGAAGTTCATTATCAACGTGCACCTTCAGGCCTTGTGCGATTAGCTCGCGTAACGAACCTTCTGGCAGCAAGTTTGAAAGCACAGGATGCAGCCGTTGATTTCGTGCCCATGGCTCTGCCATGAGCTTGGCCGCATTCGGAAAGTTGGGGTGCGTGATCAGGCTGAGAGTCGGGCGCTCACGATTACTTTTGAATGTATCTGCAATGCTCAATACAGTGCGGCCATTCTTAAACCCTGCGAGATAGCGGATCAAAACGCCGTGGATGGAGAGCTGTAATACATTCACTTCAGCATTCGTATCAGTGCTCATTCGTTTTCTCCCAGCAATCCTTGCCATGGATCATCGGCTAGAGACTTACTCTTTTCTTTGCCCGTCTGGCTTGGCTCGGTTGGTGCCCCAGTTGATGACAAAGCCTCGTCGGCCAATACAGCCAGCACAGCATTCAGCTTTTCTTGGGGGATAAGCAGTAACTCGCTCTTAAGCCCCTTGACGATTAACTCAAGGGTATCGAGCCGAGGATTTCCTTTGGATTCCAGTCGCTGATATTGTTGGCGCGATATACCGACGCGCAACATCATAGCGTGCTGCTTGAGTGCCAGTGCTATACGGCGTTTTTTGATCTGTTCGAGTAGTGAATTCACGATGAAACTCATATGTTGCTATTTATAACTAAGAAACATATTAGTTTCTTTTTGCGTATTGGCAATATATAAGATGCTTTATGGTGTTCTGATTGGCCTTGTTACAAAAAGAGGCCTAAAGTTAGTAAATCTCATCTTCAAAGTGGTACTAACTATGGAGAAAGGTCAAGCATACTAAGGCCGCTCTTTCTTCTGAGCAAGGAATGATCGTTATAGCCCAATGGTAGTTGACCTCGGCTAACTACAGCGAAAACGTTTAAGGATGGAGGACCGAGGAATGCTTCGAATAATTGCCTACCTATGCATTTGGACTACACCGATACAAGTGACACTTGTTTTGTGGGGCGTCTACATCGTTGCTGTATCTGACTACAGTCTATATTCATTAACCAATTTTGAATTCATCACGAATCAACTCAGTTTCCTATTACCTGTAATTGATTGGATGTACACATGGATATCGAAGCCATTACTAGATTGGGTGCTGTCAATTCCGATAGTTTTACATCAATCAGTAAAGGCAGTTGCTTCGACATGGTTTGGTATTTGGCTGCTACGTAATTTAGAGAAAAAATACAATTCTCTTTGAGGACAACGCTTCAAATCGGAGGCAATGTGAAGATTTCAAAATTCGACGAAATAGTTAGCCTAGGTATTATAAATTTAGAGCGATTATTGTTACTTTTTATCGTAGCAGGCACTGTATGGGCAGCAGGAATCGATATTCTAGGGTGGTTTGACAGCCAAGATAAAATGGCCTTATCGGATTTATTCTTATTATTTATTTACGCTGAGATATTGGGAATGGTTGGAGCTTTTTATCGAGACAATCGAATTCCGGTGACCCTGCCTTTGATTATCGCTATTACAGCATTAACAAGAATGATTGTTCTGACTACTAAAGGCAGCGACCCCATCTATATTGTTTATGAAAGCCTTGGGATTTTATTTCTCGCCTTAAGCGCAATCGTATTAAGTTTCAAAGATAAGATGAGCCTAAATAAGCTGAAGGAAAGCAGGCGCAAATATCGAAGCGATGATGAATAAATCTTTATGAAGCCCATAGTCTATTACGGATTCGGCCTGCTATTACTGATGTTTTTGAATGCCGAGTTAGCCGGACGGGATTACACTGCCATAGACTTCGCACTTATTGCGTTTATTATCTTCGTGGTCGCAATGCGCGGGTTCAAGAATCGGTAGCACAACTCGAGCAACACCAAGACCGCTATTTAGCTAACGCGAATATAGGGTAGAGCGTGTTCAATCAATACTCTATTATTTCGAAAAAGTGAGAGAATGATATGGAAGTAGAAAACCGAGTTCACCCTAGCGACGAACAAATAACCGGCTTTCAAGAAGGCGACACAGATACACCTATTTACATGCTGAACTTGCTTAAGTTTAAGGAAAAAGCTGAATACGCAGATGATCGCGACACTCCCATGACGGGCGCAGAGGCTTATGGCGTATACAGCAAGGAAGTTCAAGCCCACATAGAAAAGGTAGGTGGCAAAGCGATCTTTTTCGGAGACATTAGCCGGTTGATGCTTGGCGAAGTAGAAGACTTGTGGGACAAGGTGGCGATTGTAATGTACCCAAGTCGTAAGGCAATGATGGCAATGATAAAAAATCCTGACTATCAGGAAAGCTCGAAGCATCGCGAGGCCGGACTAGAAGGTCAGCTGAATATCGAAGTTAAGAATGACAGAGCTGATATTACTTGGGCTTAGCAGGCTACTTATTGCAGTTGGGCCAGCGATCGCATATCACCGAGGCGGGCATGATTAATGACCGACCCCCATTTCTTTTAAAATTTCGAGTGCTGACTCTGCATCGTTGATTAGATTTTCATGATTCTCTATGAATTGGTCCTCTGAGGTCTTGCCAGTACTTATGCCTAGAGCAAGTCGGTCAGTCTCATTTAGATTAACTCTAATTTCGATTACAAGTTGGTGGAGTACTTCTAATAACTGTCCTTTAGACCATTCATCACTCATTGCTTAACTCACTTTTCAGACTTCGAAAGAAATTTAAAGTTCGCAGCGTCTTGCTTTGGCTTGTATGTTGCCTTCAACGCCTCATAACCATCTGTGTCTATTAGCTTGTCTCGACCTAATCATTAATTCAAGTATCTTTTGTTGTTTTTGGTTAAATCTAATGCCAATTCACAGCCTCTCATCATCGATCTTACATAACCAATGTGCTTCTGAGTGCTATGCATATGGTAAAGTTTATAAAGGTCACCACAATACGGTGTAGTGAAAGCCCAAAAACGTCGCTTTCTTAACCATCATACGGTTCAGTTAGCACCATCATACGGTGCAGTCGCACTAGTCTCTCGCACCAATATACGGTGTAGCTCGTACCAATATACGGTGTGGTGCATCTAATTTTACCTGAAGCTCCTCGGAGCGACCGTGGTCGGATTAGCATCAAGCTTTCCATTGCACTCGTTTATGGGCTGCCAAGTTATCGCGTATAAATTCGGGCCGAGATTTAAACCACCTTGTTTTGTCTGAACTATTAGGTTTCGCTCTAACAGTTCTTTAAGAGCTTTCGCGAGCTGCTGATTCGAATTCCACCCTCGTTTTCTCATAACCGAGAGACTCGCGCACAGGTCGCCGTTATTGTATCCGTTGTATTGACTGCCCAGATCGATTAGAAGCTTGATGCTGTTGCCCTTGAGGGAAACGAAATCCTGACATTCAAGCAGCGACCGATGTAAGTGGAAGAATCCTTTGTACATGATGGCCTTGCTCTTAGCTTTACGACTACGCATAAGCTAGCCCCCCATCAGGGCCTGAGATTCGGCCAAATCGACCCCATACCAACGTAAAGTCGACTCAGGTATAGGAGAGGTAGGCTTGGCTCTACCGCGCCACAATGGGCATGAATTAGCGCTACAGAGGAATACTTGCTGACGCCAAGTTCCGGGAGCGGTTGGGTCGTAGATGCAATCTTTGCATTTTTCGTCTACACGTTTGCGGAGGCTCATGAGGCAGCCTCCTTTTCGAACTGTTCAATTGCTTTGTTGCACCAACGCGTGCAGCCTTCGCTAAGCTTTATTGGCTTAGGTAGACGGCCTGTCTTAGACCACAACCAAATGGTTGAGCGTGAGGTATCAAAGTACTTTGCAAGTGTTCTATCCGAGGAATAGCCGACGCCCATCCTAATGGCTTCGACCAATGATTGATTGTTCGTTGTGTCATTGTTCATTTGATTCACCTTGATTCTGTTTGTTAACAACAGGTCCAAGGGGAACATGAACAGTTAATTTCTTGTGGTAAGCCTCATGAAAGAAATGAAAATCCGGTTAAAAATCCGGCTTTTATTTGGCAACACGACCTTTAATTGCTCCTCGGAGTGCATCGAGATCTACGATTTTTTCTTCGCCTTTGCCGTTGAGATAGGTGAAAGAGCGGTTTTTCTGACAGAAGGCGATTATATCTGTCTCTTATACACATCTGACGCTGCCGACGATATGCAGTGTGTAG
>OJGS01000418.1_pt1 | contig 13975 bp, 9 predicted proteins | sample 1594531 | NCBI WGS metagenome assembly OJGS01 (sample SAMN05416816, study PRJEB24817) | seawater metagenome | isolation source: Sea water | place: Canada:Atlantic | collected 2013-07 | reverse complement strand
CTTTTTTGAAAAGTCTTTTACCTTGCCCCAATTCTTGAACACCAATCAAATAGATAATACCATCTAGATTTAATACATCTCCTTCAGAAAACTGTTGGGTTAATTCTTTTACTAAATAATTCCACTGATCTTTTAAATTTGTGGAATTTTCTTGCGCTAATTTCATACAGTAAAGATATTAAATTTAGCAACTTATTTTACTGCCCTAATGACAATATATTCAGTAGGATTTTTTGGAGGGTTTATATACATTTGCAAGCTCAAAATTAATAAATTAACATGAAGACAAGTATCAATTATTTTTTAGTTTTATGTATTTCACTACAGGCTTTTTCACAAGAAAAAACCCAAGAGTTAGATTCTATTGTAATTAATTCAACCAGAATTAGTTTGCCATTCAAGAAAAATTCTCGCACGATAAATATTATAACAGCAAAAGACATTAAAAATAGTGCAGCAACTAATGTTGCAGATTTATTGCAACAAGTTACTGGAGTAGATGTTAGAAGAAGAGGAACCGGAGGAGGACAATCTGACCTATACATAAGAGGAGGAGGATTTGACCAAACTTTACTACTGATTGATGGAATTAAAATGGATGATGCACAAACTGGACATCATTCAATGAATGCTGCGTTGCCAATTGAAGTAATTGAAAGAATTGAAATTATTAAAGGTCCTGCAGCAAGAATTTTTGGACAAAATGCATTTACAGGAGCTATTAATATTGTAACTAAAAAGAGATTGAACAATAAAGTTTCTATAAACCTAGAAGCTGGATCTTTTGGACAATTAAACGGTTCTGTAACTTTAGGAAAAGAGACTGAAAATTCATCGATTATTGCTCATGTTGGTGCGCTTACGTCTGACGGATATCGTAATAATTCTGATTATAACAATCAAAATTATTTTCTAAAGGGAATCTTTAATAAAAAGAAGCAACCAATAGAGGTTATTGCTACTTTTTTTGACAAGAAGTTTGGAGCAGAAAACTTTTACACAACCAATGTAACTTTTAATGAGTATGAGGAAACCCAAAATAGTTTACTAGGAGTTTCTACTACTTTTAAATCTAATAAATTTAATGTAACACCAAGAATTTATTGGAGAAGAGGACAAGACATGTTCCTTTTAAGAAGAGATGATCCAGGGTTTTATAGAAACTTCCATATTACAAATAAAATAGGGGTTGAAACAAATGCTTCTTATACATCAGATATTGGAATTACTGGTTTTGGAGTAGATTTTTCAAGATTTTCTATACAAAGTAACAATTTGGGAGAAAGAGTTAGAACTATGGTAAATTTTTTCTTAGAGCACCGTTTTAAATTGGGTTCTTTTGATATTACTCCAGGGATAGCAGCAACTTATTTTTCGGACTTTAAATTTAATGCTTTTCCAGGTTTAGATATTGGAGTTCAGATTTTTGATAAAGTAAGATTATACGGGAATATTGGTTATACTTTTAGAGCACCAACTTTTACCGATCTATATTATAGTGATCCTGCAACTTCAGGAAATCCAAATTTAGAACCAGAAAAAGCATTTGCTCAAGAAATAGGACTAAAGTATAGAGATGACAAATTTTCAGGATCTCTAGCTATTTTTAATAGAGACTCAGAAGATTTAATAGATTATGTAAGACAAAATACAAGTGTTAACATTTTTACAGCAGCTAATATTGCAGAAGTAAGTACACAAGGGATTGAGTTTGAAAGCGCCTACAACTTTAAAATGAATAACTACAATCAAACCATAACTTTTGGATATACGTATTTAAATGATGATATTTTAGATCAAAATAAAGACTTGTCACGGTATTCTTTAAACACTTTAAAACATCAACTTATCACTCGTTTTACATCTCAATTGTTTAAGAATGTTCGCCAAAATATTATTTATAAACACGCAGAAAGAACTGTAGGAACAAGCTATAATATTTGTGATGCTTCTTTAATTGTAGATTTTAATAAATTTACGTTTAGCTTAACTGCCAACAATATTTTTAACGCTGAGTATATAGAATCTGGATTCGTGCAAATGCCTCCAAGTAATGTTTTATTTGGTTTACGCTATGGTTTTTAATTTTTATTGAAATAGCCTAAAAACATCATTTCCATTTGCGAATAGTAATAAGGCGATTAACAATATAAAACCAGTTACTTGAGCATATTCTAAAAATTTATCACTTGGCTTTTTCCCAGTAATCATTTCCCATAAGGTAAAAACAACATGGCCACCATCTAAGGCAGGAATAGGTAATAGATTCATAAACCCTAACATGATTGAGAGAAAAGCTGTAATGTTCCAAAATGTTTCAGCGCTCCATGTAGACGGGAAAATACTTCCAATAGAAATAAAACCACCCAATCCTTTATAGGCTCCTGTACTAGGATTAAAGATTTTTTTAAGTTGTTTCATATAATTGGTAAGTGTCTCGTAAGATTTATTGATTCCTGCAGGAATTGCCGCTGCAAAAGAGTAGCTAATATCTGCTAAGTCATAGTATCCTAATTTTTCTAAGTCAGAGAACCCCATTCCATAAAGAACTATCTCTAGCTTTCCGTTGTTGCTTACCGCTACGTTAAATGTTTTATCTTCTGAACCTCTTTTAACAGTCATCGAAATTTCTTTCCCTTTGTTTTGTTGCAGAATGGTTTCTACTTCATCATGGTATTTTAAAGACTGTCCGTTAATGGCTATAACAATATCTTTATCTTTAAACCCAGAGTTTACATTGAGTGAGTTTTCTTGAAATTCAGCAAACATAAAAGGGCTTCTAGGTCTCACAATCATCCCTGCATTTTTACCTCTACTTATTAATTGATCAATAAAATCTACCGGTAATTCTTTCTCTATAACAAGGCCATTTCTTTCTATCGTGTAATTATTTCCATTAATAAATTCTATGGTAATGTCTCTAAATTTTTTTATTTCTTCTCCATCAACACTTAAGATTTTATCTCCATTTTGTAAGCCTAAACTTATTGCTAAAGAATCTTGAACCCAAACACCATCTGCAACATTTTCATTTGGCAAGTATTTTTCACCATAAGAATACATTAACATAATGTATATAAAGATTCCCAACACAAAGTTTACAAAGACACCACCTAACATAATAATTAAACGTTGCCAAGCTGGCTTAGATCTAAACTCCCAAGGTTTTGGTTCTTCTTGTAGTTGTTCGGTATCCATACTTTCATCAATCATTCCAGAGATTTTTACATAACCTCCTAAAGGAATCCAACCGATACCATATACAGTATCTCCAATTTTCTTTTTGAAAATGGAGAATTTATAATCAAAAAATAAGTAAAACTTTTCTACTCTTGTTTTAAATAATTTGGCAGGGATAAAATGCCCTAATTCATGCAACACAATTAACAATGATAAGCTTAGTATAAATTGTGAGGCTTTTATTAATATTTCCATCTACGTTAAATCTTCAGTTTTTAAAGGCACAAATGTACACTTTTCAGTAGAGTTGTAAAAGATTGTTTTACAATGCTATTTTTATTTAACAAACATTTAGGCTGTATTAAATCCAAAATTGTTGTGGCAAGTATTTCTTATGTAGTAAATTTGCATCATATTTCTAGTTATGGATGTAGGCTTCTTTAAAAAATCAATTCCCACACTTCGTTTTTTGATTGTATTCTCTATTGTTGGCATTACTGTTTTTTATCAATTAATGTCTCAAGAAGAACGACTAAAAATCTACAATCCTATAGATATAAACCCAAGGTTGGTAGATATTTCAGTTAAGAATTTAAAAAAAAATCATACAATTGCAGATTTTTCGCTCACCAATCAAAATGGACAAAAAATCACTAATAAAACCTATGAGGGTAAGATTTATATTGCAGATTTTTTCTTTACTCGCTGTCAGACCATTTGTATTTCTATGGCTTATAATATGAGTGAATTGCAAGAATATTATAAGAATGATGCCGACATTATGTTTTTATCACATTCAGTAACCCCTATCATTGATAGCGTCTCTGTACTTAAAGACTATGCAATAAAAAAAGGAGTTATTGATGGGAAATGGAATATAACAACAGGCCCCAAGACACATATATATGATTTAGCACGCAAAAATTATTTTGCAGTTTTAGATGAAGGAAATGGTGATGAAAACGATTTTATTCATACAGAACAATTTGTTTTAATAGATAAAGAAAGACGTATTAGAGGTTTTTATGACGGAACAGAAAAAGAAGACATGAAAAAGATTAAAAAAGACTTAATAATTTTAAAGCGAGAATACGACTAAAATAACTTGTTTAGAATCATTCTAGTTTAGTATCTTTGCTCATTAATCTCATTCCCACATAAGTGGGAATCTATATTTAAGTGACTACAATAGCATCTCTACATATTGGCGAATTAGCCTACATTTCTGAAGAATCTCTTAATGAGATACCTCTTAAGTTGTTAGAAATGGGCTGTCTGCCAGGTGCAGAAGTAGAGCTCATTCAACTAGCCCCACTAAACGATCCTTTGTATATCTGTGTAAACGGGAGTCATCTTGCTATTAGAAAAGAAACAGCGGCAAAAATTAAAATTATTAAAGCCCAATAATGAGTTATAAAAAAACTATTAATGTTGCTTTAATAGGAAACCCAAATACTGGTAAGACCTCATTATTTAATGAATTAACGGGCTTAAATCAGAAAGTAGGGAATTACCCTGGGGTTACTGTAGATAAAAAAGAAGGTTCAAGTAAACTTCAAGGTAATTTAAAAGCAATCATTACTGATTTACCCGGAACCTACAGCATCAATCCAACATCTTTAGATGAAACAATTGTTCTAAAAACACTGTTAAATTCTAAATCAGAAAAAACACCAGATGTTATTGTTGTTGTTGCAGATATTGAAAATTTAAAAAGAAATTTACTGCTCTTTTCACAAATAAAGGATCTAGAAATACCAACAGTTCTAGCCATTAATATGGCAGATCAGATGAAACGAAAAGGAATTACAGTAGACATAAAGTTATTAGAAAAAGAATTAGGAAATGAAGTTGTTTTAATAAGCGTTAGAAAGGCTACAGCAAAGGGAGTTGAAGAGGTAAAGAAGGCTATCGTTAAAACCTATAATTCTGCAAAAGCATTTCCATTATGTAATGTAAACAATAGAATAGACCCTGCTTATTTTGATAGATTAAAAGAAATCAATCCAAAATATTCTATTTATGAACTATGGTTGATGATTACTCAAAATAGTTTTCCTGATAAGATTTCTGAAGAAGAAAAACAGGCGCTTCTAACCTTTAAAAACGATTCTAAAAACTTAAAGAAATACCAGCACAAAGAAACCATTTATAGGTATCAGAAAATTAATGAAATTTTAAAGAAAACATATTTAGTAGACCGCTCTAAAGCATCAGATTTAAGAGCTAAATTAGACAAGGTTTTTACCCATAAAATTTTTGGGTATGTCTTGTTTTTTACTGTCTTATTAGTAATTTTTCAATCTATTTTTGACTGGGCAAGCCTTCCTATGGATCTCATAGATACTGCATTTGCTAATCTTAGTTCTTATGTAAATAAAAATATGCCTGTTGGAGTTTTGAATAGTTTAATTTCAGAAGGTATTATTCCTGGAATTGGTGGAATTATTATTTTCATTCCACAAATTGCCATATTGTTTTTATTCATTTCCTTATTAGAAGAAACAGGATACATGAGTAGAGTTGTTTTTTTAATGGATAAAATTATGAGACGCTTTGGAATGAGTGGAAAAAGTGTCATTCCACTAATTTCAGGAACCGCTTGTGCCATTCCTGCGGTAATGGCCACTCGTAATATTTCTGGTTGGAAAGAACGCCTAATTACTATTTTAGTGACGCCATTTACGACCTGTTCTGCTCGTTTACCCGTATATGCTATTATTATTGCTTTAATTATTCCAGATAAAAAGATTTTCGGGTTTTTAAACTTACAAGGATTAACCTTACTTAGTTTATACATATTAGGTTTTGCAACAGCCATTATTGCTGCTGTTATTTTACACAAAACACTGAAAGTAAAAAGCACCTCATTTTTTGTAGTTGAAATGCCAGATTATAAATTGCCATCTCTTAAAAATGTATTTTTTGATGTGGTTGAAAAAACAAAGGCATTTATTTTTGGTGCTGGAAAAATAATTTTATCAATTTCAGTAGTACTATGGTTTTTAGCCTCTAATGGCCCACAATCATATGCTGATGTAGAAAAAAATATTACAGAGAAAACAGCCAACCAAGAAATTTCAGAAGTTAAACTCAATCAAATGATTGCTTCTTCTAAATTAGAGAATTCTTATATTGGTATTATGGGGAAAAGTATAGAGCCAGCAATCAAACCTTTAGGATACGATTGGAAAATAGGAATAGCTTTAATTAGTTCTTTTGCCGCAAGAGAGGTTTTTGTTGGAACTTTGGCTACCATTTATTCAGTAGAAAGTGATGGTGATGACATCACAACAATTAAGCAACGCATGGCTTCAGAAATAAATCCAGAAACTGGCACTAAAAGATTTAATTTTCCAGTAGGGATGTCTTTGCTAGTTTTTTATGCATTTGCAATGCAATGTATGGCAACCCTTGCCATTGTAAAACGAGAAACTAAAAGTTGGAAATGGCCTTTAATTCAATTCTTTGGTATGGGTGTTTTGGCATATCTTTGTTCTTTTATTGTATTTCAAATACTAAGCTAATGCAAGAAATTATAGTGTATAGTAGTGTAGCTGCAGCAGTTTTTTTCTTAGTGAGGAAATTTTTCTTTAAAAAGACAGCTTCAGGGTGTAGTAAAGATTGTGATTGCTAAAAATTTTCACACAATAGACAGATCTTACTGTAAGTAATGGCAATTTTTAATGACCAAATAAACAAATAAAACAACCTTAAAATATTTTATCATGAAGAAAACATTTTTAATACTAACGATGCTTGTTTTTACTATAATTTTTTCAAATCAAGCCATTGCGCAAGATTTTAAAGGATTAGACAAAAGTCCTATGGATATAGCATCATTTCCAGACAATTATAGAATTTCTGAGAAAGTAATTAAAATTACGTACAGTAGACCTCAGTTAAAGGGAAGATCTTTAGCAAAGTTAGCTCCGCTTGGAAAAAAATGGAGAACAGGAGCCAACGAGGCAACAGAAATCACCTTTTATAAAGAGGTTATTTTTGGAGGTACTGCTGTAAAAGCAGGGACTTATACAATGTATGCAATTCCTGGTGAGACTACTTGGACTGTAGTATTAAGTAGTCAGTTAAACGTATGGGGTGTCTATTTTCATAAAGATGAAAATGATGTGGCTAAAGTTAGCGTACCTGTTAAAAAAACGGAGAAAAATGTTGATGTGTTTTCAATTGCAATAGACAAAGACATGACTATTCACATGGGATGGGGAGATATTGTATTAAGCATACCAGTAGAGTAAAAACGATAGTTTTACAAGTTAAAGTCCATAAAAAAGATGAATTTATTTCGTCAATTTTATGGGCTTTTTTAATATAAACTCTTTAGTTGTTTGCTAAAATATAGAATTTATGATGTAAAAAAACACAAAAATAAGACGGGCTTCGTAAAACGAGCGTTGGAATTACTTTCACTTGTTTAAAGAAACCCTTTATTATGAGATAGGCTTTATACTTTGCTAGAATAAGTGTAAATTTGACCACTTTTAAGAAGAAAATTTCATGCACTATAATTTCAAAGAAATAGAAGAAAAGTGGCAAAATCATTGGGCTAAAAACCAAACGTTTAAAGCCAGTAATGATTCTGATAAACCTAAATATTATGTTTTAGATATGTTTCCTTACCCATCTGGGGCAGGCTTGCACGTTGGGCATCCTTTAGGATATATTGCATCAGATATTTATGCACGTTACAAACGCCACAAAGGCTTTAATGTGTTGCATCCTCAAGGCTATGATTCTTTTGGATTGCCTGCTGAACAATACGCCATTCAAACCGGGCAACATCCAGCAAAAACAACAGAAGAAAATATTAAAACCTATCGTCGTCAATTAGATCAAATTGGTTTTTCTTTTGATTGGTCTCGCGAGGTAAGAACATCAAATTCAGATTATTATAAATGGACTCAGTGGATTTTTATTCAACTGTTTAACTCATGGTATAACAAAGACACTGACAAGGCAGAGGATATTTCTTCATTAGTTTCAATTTTTAAAAAAGCAGGAAATACCTCCGTAAATGCATCTTGCGATGATGATATAGAACCTTTTACAGCGGCACAATGGAACGCATTTTCAAAGAAAGAGCAAGAACGTATTTTATTACAATACCGCTTAACATTTTTGTCAGATACAGAAGTAAACTGGTGTCCAGCACTGGGAACGGTATTGGCGAATGATGAAATTATAAACGGGGTTTCAGAACGAGGAGGTCATGCTGTTGTTAGAAAAAAAATGACTCAATGGTCTATGCGAATTTCTGCCTATGCACAACGGTTGTTAGACGGCTTAAATACCATAGACTGGCCACAACCCTTAAAAGACTCTCAAACCAATTGGATAGGTCGCTCACAAGGCGCAATGGTTACTTTTAAGGTAGATTTAGAGGGGTCTAAAGAACCCTCAGGAGTTAATTTATCTTACAAAGAACTAGAAGACTTAAAAGAGTTACGGTTACATTTATCAAAGGCAGAAATAGCACTTTGGAATGAATTAAAAAATAAAAAAGGAGCTGCAAAATTTAGAAAAAAATACACCATTGGGTCATTTTTAGTAGACTATGTATGCTTGGCGAAAAATCTTATTGTCGAATTTTCAGGAAAAGAAGATGAGGCTACAAGAACAGCTTACTTTTCTAAAGAAGGTTTTAATGTTGTTTATGTTACAAATGAAGAGGTTACTAAAAATGTGTTGGGAGTTGTTTCTAAGATAAATACAGCCATTCAATTTCCAGAAAAGAGAAAAAAAGTCGTCAAAAAAACACCTATAGTTGCAGATGAAAACAAGTATGACATTGTTGTTTTCACCACTAGACCAGACACCATGTTTGGTGTTAGTTTTATGACGTTAGCACCAGAGCACGATTTAGTAGCTAAGATAACTACCAAAGCTCAAAAAGAGGCAGTACTTAACTATATTAAAGCTACCTCAAAACGTTCTGAGAGAGAGCGTATGGCAGATGTAAAAACCATTTCGGGAGTCTTTACAGGAGCCTATGCCATTCACCCATTTTCTGGGGAGAAAGTACCAATTTGGATTGGAGACTATGTGTTAGCAAACTATGGAACAGGTGCTGTAATGGCAGTTCCTTGTGGTGATCAACGAGACTATGATTTCGCAAAACACTTTGGAATAGCAATTCCTAATATTTTTGAAAATGTAGATATTTCCGAAGCTGCCTATACCAATAAAGAAGGAACCGTAATTTCAAATTCCGATTTCTTAACCGGATTAACTTACAAGAAAGCATTAAAACTAGCAATTCACGAATTAGAAAAACAAGGAATTGGCTATGGGAAAATAAACTATCGTTTGCGTGATGCTGTTTTTAGCAGACAGCGCTATTGGGGAGAACCTTTTCCGGTCTATTATAAAGACGGAATGCCACAGATGATTGATGCAAAACATCTTCCTATAGTTTTGCCAGAAGTAGCAAAGTACTTGCCTACAGAATCTGGAGAACCACCACTGGGAAGAGCAGATGCTTGGGCCTGGGATTCTCGCGGCAAGAAAGTAGTTTCAAATGAAAAGTTAAAAAACAAAACGGTGTATCCTTTAGAATTAAATACCATGCCAGGTTGGGCAGGTAGTTCTTGGTATTTTAATCGTTATATGGATGCTTCCAATGAAGTTGAATTTGCTAGCAAAGAATCTTTAGACTATTGGAAAGAAGTAGATTTATACATTGGAGGATCTGAACACGCAACAGGGCATTTATTATATGCACGTTTTTGGCAAAAATTCTTGTTTGACAAAGGAGTTGTTCCTGTAGATGAGTTTGCAAAAAAACTCATTAATCAAGGAATGATTCTAGGGACGAGTGCATTTGTTTATAGAGAAGAAGGAACAAATAGATTTTTTTCAAAAGGATTAATAGAAGACAAAAAAATTCAACCAATTCATACAGATGTATCCTTTGTGAATGCATCAGACGAACTAGATATTGAAGCCTTTAAAAATTGGAGAGAAGAATTTAAAGAGGCAGAATTTATTTCTGAAGAAGACGGAACTTTTAAAGTTTCTCGTGAGGTAGAAAAAATGTCTAAATCTAAATACAATGTTGTAAATCCAGATGCCATTTGTGAACAATACGGCGCAGATAGCTTACGATTATTTGAAATGTTTTTAGGACCTTTAGAGCAAGCAAAACCATGGAAAACATCAGGAATTTCTGGGGTGCATTCTTTCTTAAAAAAACTCTGGAAGTTATATATTCCTTTTATGGATGGGTCGCTGAGCGGAGTCGAAGCGAAACCCACCAAAGACGAGTTGAAAACCTTGCACAAAACTATTAAAAAAGTAGCAGAAGATATTGAGAATTTATCTTTCAATACCTCGGTATCTACCTTTATGATTGCTGTAAATGAACTTACTGCACAAAAATGCAGTAAACGTACAGTTCTAGAACCTTTATTAATTTTAATCTCACCATATGCTCCTCATATAGCAGAGGAATTATGGGAGAAATTAGGAAATACTGAGTCTATTTCTACAGCTCATTTTCCAATCTTTGATCCTAAATATTTGATAGAAAGCTCTAAGAATTATCCAGTTTCTTTTAATGGTAAAATGAGATTTACCCTAGAACTACCATTAGACATGAGCAAAGAAGAGATAGAAAAAACAGTGTTAGCACATGAGAAAACAGAGGCACAACTAGAAGGAAGAACTCCAAAGAAAATAATTATTGTTCCAGGAAAAATAATCAATATTGTAGGTTAGAGAATAAAAATAGTTGAAAGAAGTATAGGCTGTTGTGATTTTCTCACAACAGCTTTTTTTCTGGTTTGACTTTACGTATCTTGTAACTCCAATATAAATTTTAAAAAAAATACAATCTACCTGTGTTTTGGAATACTATTTGACACTGAAACCAAAAAGAACAAAACAATTTAAAAAAGAGTGAAAAACGTTCAGAACATATCATTAAGAATTAGAATTTTTATTGCAATGATCTTGCTAATATTTTTAGCTACAATTCTTATAATTAGCGTTACTATTTACCAATATGACGAACAAACGAAAGAGTATAATGTAAGTCGTTTTGGAAGAAAAGAAGAAACACTAAAAAAAGAAATAACCATTCAATTATACCAACGATCTACTGTTGCAGTAACAACAGAAAATTTACAAACTATTTTTCAAAAAGCGATTTATGAGATTGCTTTTATTCACAATTTAGAGATTAGCCTTTATGATTTAAAGGGCAATATTTTAATAACCTCAGTTCCTTTTGGGTTAAAAGATTCTATACCCAAGAACCTTTCTACACTAAAAGTGTCTCAATTAAAATCTAGTACTAATAGTAGAGTTTTTGAGATTATAGAGTTTAATAAAATAAATATTGAAACTTCGTATACCTATATTTTAGATCCTCTTGCTAATAGAATAGGAATTTTAAAATTAGAATTTAATCAAGACAATACCGCTCAAGAATACGAATTAAAAGAGTTTTTAACACGGTTAATTATTGTGTATTTCTTTATGTTTTTAATAGCAATTATGCTTGCATATTTTTTATCTAGTTATATCACAAGATCTATTAAGAGCATCACAGATAAAATGAAACGAACTCGTTTAAATGAACGAAATGAGAAAATTGTTTTAAACTCAGCCAGTGCAGAAATTGGAATTTTAGTAGAGGGCTACAATAATATGATAGATGAGTTAGAAGAAAGTGCGGTAAAATTAGCAACAAGTGAGCGAGAACAAGCCTGGCGAGAGATGGCAAAACAAGTAGCTCATGAGATTAAAAACCCATTAACACCCATGAGACTTTCTGTACAAAGCTTTGAAAGAAGATTTGATGTTACTGATCCAAATATTAAAGAAAAATTAAAAGAATATAGCAATACATTAATCCAGCAGATAGATGTGATGAGTTCAATAGCAGCCGCTTTTTCTGATTTTGCTAAAATGCCAAAACCAAAAAAAGAAAAAATTGAAATTATTGGTGTTGTAAAAATGGCCCTAGATATCTTCATTGAAGATGATGTTAGCTATCATCCTATGGAAAAAGAGCTATATGCAAATCTAGACAAAACACAATTAATTAGAATTGTGACTAACCTAATAAAAAATGCAACTCAGGCAGTAGAAGAGAAAGAAACCCCAATAATTGATGTAAAAGTATATTGTAAGGAAGACAAAATATTTATAGAGGTTTCAGACAATGGAAAAGGAATAAAAGAAGAAGTAGAACACTTAATTTTTGAGCCTAAGTTTACGACTAAAACTAGTGGTATGGGGCTAGGCCTACCTATGATTAAAAATATTATTGAGGCCTACGATGGATCTATTAACTTTAGTTCAAAAGAAGGGCAAGGAACTGTATTTACTGTAATTTTACCTAAAAATATAAACTAATAATACAATGAATTTTGAAAACATACTGTTAAGCCAAAAAGAAGCATTGGCAATTATTACGATCAATAGACCTAAAAAATTAAATGCTCTTAATAAAGCAACCATAGAAGAATTACATGAGGCTTTTCAAGTTTTAGATAAAGATAGCTCTGTAAAAGTAATTGTGATAACAGGAAGTGGAGAGAAAGCATTTGTTGCTGGTGCAGATATTTCAGAATTTGCTCATTTTACTGTAGATAATGGTGGAAAATTAGCAGCAAAAGGACAAGAAATGCTATTTAATTATATAGAAAATTTTTCTAAACCAGTTATTGCCGCAGTAAACGGCTTTGCATTAGGAGGAGGTTTAGAATTGGCAATGGCCTGTCATTTTAGGGTAGCTTCAGACAATGCTAAAATGGGATTGCCAGAAGTTTCTTTAGGAGTCATTCCAGGGTATGGTGGTACGCAACGCTTGCCACAATTGATAGGAAAAGGAAATGCGATGGAATTAATTATGACTGCAGGAATGATTTCTGCAGAAAAAGCAGCAGCTCTAGGGCTCGTGAATTATGTTACTACTCTGGAAGAATTAATGCCACTGGTAGAAAAACTAGCTGGTAAAATAATGAGAAATTCTTCAGTAGCAATAAGCGCTGCAATTAAAGCAGTAAATGCTAATTTTGAAGATGGAGTAGATGGTTTTGAGGTAGAAATATCAGAGTTCGGAAATTGTTTTGGTACCGAAGACTTTAGAGAAGGAACGACTGCTTTTTTAGAAAAAAGAAAGGCTAATTTCCCTGGAAGATAAAAAAAGCGAGCCCCATGACAAGCTCGCCTAAACAAATCAAAATTACGTTCGCTTACTTCAAAGAGAACTCTTTAATGTATATACGATCGTTTGCTTTAGTAACTATTTTATAATTTCCTTTTTTGTCTTCCTGTAGGGCATAAATCTTTTCAATAAGGAATTCTCCTTTTGCAATATCTGTGTAGATGATTTCATCTTCATAATAAATTGAAATTTGAATTGAAATAGCGTCAAAGTTTAACTTAGAAACTAAAATTTTATTTTTATCAGTTCTAATTACAGGTTTAAAAATTATTTTTTCTGCTTTTTTGTGAAAAATGGCCTCACCTGAAATAACTGTAAATGGTTTTATATCAATTTGAAAATCTTTATTTATTTCTAATGTATAATATCCATTTTTAAGAGAAGAGAAATCGAATTCTCCAGTGCCATTTCCTGTAATATTTAGTAATTGTTTATGAAGAATTTTTCCAGTTGTATTTTTAATAAATAAAATGGATCCTTTTTTTACATCGTTTAGTACTATTTTAGTACTGTTCGTATTTTCTTTTTCTGAAGGATTTTCAGTTGCGTAACTAATAAATGTTCCAAACATTAATGCTGTCTCTTATACACATCTCCGAG
>OJGS01000406.1_pt1 | contig 14349 bp, 13 predicted proteins | sample 1594531 | NCBI WGS metagenome assembly OJGS01 (sample SAMN05416816, study PRJEB24817) | seawater metagenome | isolation source: Sea water | place: Canada:Atlantic | collected 2013-07 | reverse complement strand
CTCGTGGGCTCGGAGATGTGTATAAGAGACAGATACAAAATGGTCCCATCAGAATGCAATTGAATATTTCTCATTGATGTGTCAGACGAGTTTTTAAGATCGGCCGATAAAGAACCCACTGAAACTCCAGATCTAAGATCAAAAGGAGTTGTTAATATATATTCTCTTATTCTGTCTCTCGTCATTCCACCTACAAACATACGTGTTCCATCAGGTTTGAATGTTAAAGTTCTTACTTGATTTTCAAAGGGAGTATCACCCGTTATGTCTACTTCAAATATTTTCTCACAATCCAATGTGGACGTATCCCAAGCAGTTGTTAATTTAAATTGATAGACGGCAACTCCAGGATTTCCAGAGTGATCTTTGTTGGTAGTTATAAACATTCTTGTTCCATCAGGTTTAAATTCAATGGCGTGTGGTAATTTCATATCCGTACTACATGTTAATTTTGTTCCAGCTCCATCAACAAATGTTCTTGTTGCTGTACTTATATCGAATGGAGTGCTGAGCGAATATTGAACTATGTAGGCATCCTGATCTCCATCACGATTTGTTATATACATTATGCTTCCGTCTGGTTTAAAGTTTATTCCTCTAACACCAGGCACATCTGTGGAAAGTATTTTTTCTTTTTGAAATTCTAAAAAAGCAAATGCATTAGAATAAAATAAAGCTAAAAAGCTGAATACAAAAAATGATGTCTTGAGAATTTTTTTCACCTCTGCAGACTAGTGAATTTGGGATAAATACAACTGTGTTGGTGCTCAAATCGAATTAAATTTGTTAGTTATAACTTCGTTTTTGAAGATTTATTTTGATCCATTGACAACTGACCAAAATGGGTGGAAATACCAACTTATAATTCTTAAATAAAAAATGATAAAAAGTATTCCAAGCATATCTAGTGAAGTTGATGAAGAAAAAATCTTCAAAATTATTAATGAAAATTTTAGTCAACTAGCACCTGCATATTATACGTTAGTTAGTAGTTGGCTTATAAATGCTTACAAAGTTCATAAGGGTATCGATAAGTTTATAATTTTAATTTATCTGATTAATAAAGACTTTATATTCTATAAAAAAAATGGACTAATAGTTGATTATGATACGTTTTATAAGGATAAATCATTAGAAATTCCAAAAATTAATATTTCTGATATCGCAAAAGACCTTCTAATACCTAAAGAAAATGTAAGAAGAAAAATATCTGAATTAGAAGAAAGAGGTATTATTAAAAGAAAAGGAAAAAAAATCTTTATTGAAATATCTGGTTTTTCACAAGCAAAGCCCAATATAACTTTAAATGATTTTAGTGTTTTTGTTTCTAAATTTAGTGAAGTATTAAAAGATAAAAATATAGTTGATAAATCTTTTGATGCAGAAGAAATTTCAAAATTAATTAAAGAAAACTTTTCTTTTTGTTGGTATCAATTTTACAAGTTTATATTCATTTTCGCTAACAGCTGGAAAACAGGTACTAAAACTCAAGATTTAGAAACAATATGTGTAGGGTTTATTGTATTGATTAATACTGTTCAAAATAGAAATTTTAAAAATAAAAGTTTAGATAGAAAAAAATATCTTAAAGAAATTCAAAAACCTGATCATATTGGTATTAATGCATTTTCTATAGCTGAGATAACAGGAATTCCAAGGGCAACGGTTGTTAGAAAACTAGAATTTTTAATTAAAAATAAATTTCTAAATATTGATGAAAAAAAACTTTATACTTTTGGTATAGGTGTGCAAAGTAAACAATTTAAAGTGATTTCTAAATTACAAGATAGAAATATGAATGCTTTAAGTAAATTTTTGTATAGGGTTTTTAACCAAATTAATGTGATAAATTCTAATTAGATTTTCTTAAAATAAAAACAAAGATTACAGAGGTTGCCATCATTACTAAGGCATAAGCAGCGGTTGGCACCATATAAATAATATTATCAAATAATTGAGTTGCAACAAAAACTGCTAGAGTGCCATTTTGCAAACCACACTCTAAAGAGATAGCTCTTTGTTGAGGTACACCTGATGCAAAAAATTTAGCAACATAAAATCCTATCACCATCATAGTTAGATTTAATATTAGGGCTATTAAACCTGCTCGAGTTAAAAAGCTTACAATTTTATCCCATTCTTCAATATATATTGCTGCAAAAACAAGTAAAAATAATGCAATAGAAAATCTTTGAATTAACTTCAAATTTTTTATGACAAGGTCACCTGCAAAATATCTGATAGTCATTCCAATTATTACTGGAACTGTGACTACAAAAAACATTTTTAAAGCTATAGCTACCATTGTTATGTCTTTCTCAACATAGGTGATATCAAATATATTAATTGAATTGATGACAATAAATGGCACCGTAACTATACTTAATAAGCTCATAACAGCTGTCAGTGATATTGATAGTGCTACATCACCATTTGCAAATTTTGTAAGAACATTAGAGGTTACGCCCCCTGGAGCAGCTGCAATCAACATTACTCCTAAGGCCATTTCAATCGGCACACTTAAGGTAATGACAAGTAGATAAGCAACAATTGGTAAAACAATTAACTGACAAATAAAACCAATAAAAAAATCTTTAGGGTTTTTTACAACTCTTAAAAAATCATTTACTGTTAAAGAGGCTCCTAAGCCAAGCATAATAATAGCTAGAGCGATTGGAGCGATGTTCGTTACTATTTCCATGAATCTTAATCTAAAAGTTGATTACTTTTTCCACCCATTTTGATCAGTTGTCAACCCATTTTGGTCGGTTGTAAACAGGACAAGATAAATTCTAAAAAAAAACTACAAACATAAAAGTTAATTCGATTAAAGCACTAATAAAGATTTATTCTAAATACACTAAGATGCTTAAGAAATTATAAGATTTATATCTTTTAAAAGATGATGTTAAAAAAGAGCAAAAACTATCCAATTGATATTAAAGTAAGATCATCACTTAATTTTCCAGATTTAGAGCTGTCAATTATTTTTTTGCTAATATCTGATAAGTGTTTCTTCGAATCTTTTGTGTAGTTATCTTCAATTATTTCAATTGAACCTTCAATACCTATTTCTTGTCCTTCAGCATTTAAACTTTCAGATAAGCCATCTGTAAACACATAAAATTTATTTCCATTTAAAACTTGTTTATTAATTTTATAAATTGATTTATTTTTTTGGTGAATAACCCCCATCGGTGGTGCTTCACTATCAAAATTTTGGTATTTACCATTTTTATCTCTAATGATAGCTGGTTGATGGCCCCCATTTACCCATGAAACTTCTTTGGTAATTAAATCATATTTTCCAAGAACACATGTCACAAACATACCTGATGTTTTGGTGAGAAATAAATCATTATTCATATGAAGCATCATTTCATCTGGATCTACAAGATCTCTTGACATGACTTCAAATAAAGTAGAGGCTTTTGCCATCACCATTCCAGCATGAACTCCCTTACCTGCAACATCTGCAATTATAAAATTAATACTATCATTATGGGGATAAAAACTAAAAAAATCACCTGAAACTTCTCTCGAAGCAATATTAATTCCTTGCACAGGATAATTTTGTAAATCTCTTTTTGGTAAAAAATTTTCTTGAACTTTTACAGCCAAATTTATTTCTTTAGAAATTCTACTTCGCCACTTTTCTTTTTCATTTTCGCTAATTTCAAGCTTGTTCATCAATTTATTATAATAAAGTCCTATTACCCCTCCTGCAGTGAAAGGATCTTGTGGGCCTCTAACAGAGAGATCTCCACTTTCAGACTGTTTTTCAAGGATTGAAATTAAATCATGTTCTACTGAAACTGCATTATGTTCAGCAATATTTAATCCTAATTCCTCTTGTAAAGGAGTTACTCTTAATGGATAAAAATAATTTAAAATTTTTAAAATAATATAAGATCCAAAAAATGCGAAAGCACCAATTGCTAATATTCCTATAACCTGGACTTCAATTTGCTCTAACCTTGTAAGTCCTGTTCCTAATTTTTCTAAATCACTGAACAAACCAACTGAAATAGTTCCCCATACACCTGCTCCTAAATGAACTGGCACTGCACCTACGACATCATCTATCTCATATTTGTTTAACAGTTCATTTATAAAAATTGCTACGATTGCACCAATAATACCAACAAAAATTGCCGTAACTGATGTCATTGAATTACAACCAGCTGTTATAGCAACCAATCCTGCAAGAGGACCTAATATTACATAAAATGGATCTGGTTTTTTAAATAATAAAAATGAAATACCTAGTCCAGTTAACAACCCAAAAGCAGCAGAAAGAAATGTGTTTATCAATATTAGTGGTACTGTTTCATCCATTGCTCCATTACTTCCGCCATTAAAACCAAACCAACCAAACCATAAAATTAAGGTTCCTAAAACGGCTAACGGAAAACTAGAGCCAGTAAATTTACCTTTATTAGACTCAGAATATTTACCAATTCTTGGCCCTAAAATTAATACAGCAGCAAGTGCAATCCATCCTCCAACAGAATGAACAATAGTGCTACCAGCAAAATCAACAAAACCAAGTTTTGTTAACCATCCAGTATTTTTAATTTCTCCCGTAACAGCCAATAACTGCGTAGTATCATTCATATTATTTAGATAACTGGATGACCAAGCCCAATGACCAACAATTGGATAAATTATGCCAGTTGCAATTATCGTTATTATTAAATATCCATTAAATTTCATTCTTTCAGCCACAGCGCCAGAAACTATTGTTGCAGCAGTTGCAACAAACATGGCTTGGAACACAAAATATGTCATGTAATCAGCTTTTTCGGTTTTAAAGAAAAAAAGATCTGTTCCAAAAAAACCATTATAACTTGTCCCAAACATTAAGCCGAAACCAAAAATCCAAAAAACTACAACTGATAAACCAAAATCAGCAGCATTCTTAAGAGCAACGTTAATACTATTTTTGTGTCGTGAAAGACCAGTTTCCATACACATGAAACCAGCTTGCATGATGAAAACTAATATCGCACAATCAATAACCCAAAGAGTATCAACAAACGATTTTATAGATTCCAAATTAATACTTTCCATCTTCTACCAATTTTTTAAATTTCTCATTTACCAATTCCAACAATTGTTAGATCATCATCAAGAATATCATTATTTTCTTTAACGCCTACTTCTGAAGTTCCTTTTTTCAAACTTTTTAACCTAATCTCCTCTGTGGCACTTTCTAATTCTTTTTGTAATGAAGGGCTTGTGTGTTTTAATATTAATTTTTTTACACCATCAATTCCTATTTCTTTTTTATTTTCATTCATACATTCTGAAAATCCATCCGTGAAACAGTAAATTCTTCCACCATTTAACTTAAAATTTTCTAAATTATAAACAGTTTCATCTTTATGTTTAACAACTGCTAATGGCATTGCGCTTGAAGGGTATTCTTTAAAGTCTTCACCAATTTTTAATAAAGCTGGCAGGTGTCCAGCATTTGCAATTTCAACTAAATCTGATTTTAAATTGTATCTTCCAACAATTGAGGTAATGAAGGTACCAGCAGGATTAGTCTCATTTAAATCATTATTCATTTCTAATAAAATTTCATTAGGCTTGTATTTTTGCTTTGCAAAAATTTTAAATAACGTGATAGCTTTTGCCATAACCATTCCCGCATTAACACCTTTACCTGAAACATCTGATAGGGTGAAATAAACTTCATCATCATGAAGATAAAAATCATAAAAGTCTCCAGAGATTTCTCTTGCAGGAATATTCAATCCAAATATTGGGTAATTTTCAATATTTCTTTTTGGCATTAAACGTTTTTGAACATTCATTGCGAGTTTTATTTCATTAGAAACTCTATTCTTCCATTTATTTTTTTGCTTTTCACTTTGTTCTAATTTGTTCATTAAAACATTGTATTGTGTGCCAATGATTCCACTGTCAGTAAAAGGATCTTGAGGAGCTCTTAAAGAATAATCTTCAGTTTTAACTTGTTCAGTTAATACCTCTAATAACTCATGGGTATCTGTTGATGCATTGTGTTCTGAAATATTAAGACCAAGCTCTTCTTGAATTTTTCCAACTCTTAATGGAAAGAATGAATTAATAGTTTTAAAAATTATATAAGAGCCAAAGAAACAGAAACTACCAATTGATACAATCCCAATTAATTGAATATATAATTGCTCTAATCTTGTTTTTTCAACACCCATCATTTGAAAATCTCCAAATAAAGCAACTGCAATTGTTCCCCAAATTCCAGCAGCCAAATGAACTGGAATTGCACTTACAACATCATCAATTTTAAGTTTTTCTAAAAGTACAATGGCTCCACTTGAAATAATTCCACCAATGCTTCCAATTAAAATTGCATCCGCAGGATCAACGTAAGCACAAGAAGCAGTTATTGAAACTAATCCAGCAAGAGGACCTGTAATCATAAATAGTGGTTCTGGTTTTTTTAAAATAATTGCTCCCATAGCACTTGAAAAAATAAGTCCGAATGATGCAGATAAAAAAGTATTAATTAGAATTAATGGAAGTTTTAAATCCATGGCACCATTGGCACCTCCATTAAAGCCAAACCACCCAAACCATAAAATTAATGCCCCTAGTGCTGCCATGGGTATATTGCTCCCTTGAAAAGGTTTGTGTGAATTATCTTTTCTAAATCTTCCAGTACGATTGCCTATAATTAGTAATACAGATAAAGCTATCCAACCACCTACAGAATGGACTACTGAAGAACCAGCAAAATCTAAATATCCTAATTTACCAAGCCAGCCAAATTTTTGAGAGGGATTGTCAAAATTAAATGCCCAAGCCCAATGGCCTACTATAGGAAAAAACAAACCAGAGGTAAAAAATGTGATAATTAAATAAGAGACAAACTTTAATCTCTCAGCAACTGCACCAGAGATAATGGTTGCTGCGGTTGCAACAAACATGGCTTGAAAAACAAAGTATGTCTGATATCCGGCAACTTTTGTGGTGAAGAAGAAAAACTTATTACCAAATAATCCTGAAACACTAGTTCCATACATCAACGCAAATCCAAATGCCCAAAAAACAACAACAGCTATCCCAAAGTCACTAATATTTTTAAGAGCAACATTAATACTATTTTTACTTCTAGATAACCCAGTTTCCAGACACATGAAACCTGCTTGCATTATAAAAACCAGAATGGCACAAATTAATAACCACAATATATCTAGATTAGCTTGAAAAATTTTATCTAGACGAAACTCTAGAGAATTTATAGCACCTTTATTTAAGAGTTCTAATTGATATATATTTGTCTGAAGCTTTTCAATTAATGTTAAAGTTTCAGCTTTATTCATAAATAATTCATATATTATCTATGAATACTCATTGGATCAAAATAACAGTCCATATGATCTATAGTTTCAAAAAAAATTTCATTTAACTCACTAGAATGAACCGTTGGACAAATTTTTTCTACATTTAATTCATTGATATAATTTTCTTTAAATTTTTTCATTGCTGAGGAGCCAGCGTAAGATGCTGATGCTTGTAAAATACTTCCAGAGTTTACTAGAGTTAAGCTTGGCCCAAGTGCTGCAGAATATGGACCACAATTATTTAATAATGGTATAAGCAAGAATATTAAAATAATTTTTTTCACGATATCAACTTATACAAGAATATTTAACTTAAAACTATAAATCTAACCATTATGGGTGGTTAGCTAATTTTTTTAACAATCATCACCTCTGGTAAAATTACCGTTACGACTAAGTGTTAATTGGCAAGCTTCAATACTTTTAATTTCTTCAGCAATTATATCAAAGTTCGATGAGCCTGTGCTTGCAATGCAAATTTCATAACCCATCTCTTTAGCAATTTGATCTCCTCCTCCAAACAAGGTTGTTTCAATATCACTTGATGTTAATGAAGTTGGTGTGCAGCTACCGTCAGCTTGAGTGTAATAACCTCCACTATTTGAATATTCTTCTGTTTGAGCTAGAGAAATTTGTTGCATCACATTTTGAGCAGATTTTTCTTTAGCCCCTGAAATATATCCACTGTAACTAACAACACCTACAGCAGATAAAATTCCAATAATTGCAACAACAACTAAGAGCTCTACTAGTGAGAAACCTTTAGAGCTCCTAATTGTCATAATTTAATTATTTATAGAATTAACTTCCTACTTCTATATTATTCGAAATAGTGTCGCCAGCAGTTGTGCAAGCTGTGTCATCACCATCTGCTTGATCATCAAAACATGTTTCTACTGTTATTGTTGATCCAGTATTAGTTAATCTTACATAACCTCTGTCACTATTTGTATTTGCTGTTCCGCCATCTGTAATTGCAGCTTGCGCATTTGCAAATGAATTTTTAAAATCTGCAAGTGCTATTACTGCAGCATCAATCACATCATCTGCACCTCTACCTTCACAAGTCAAGTTACCACTCATAGCTTCTGACTCTCCAATATTACATTTTTGATCTTCAGCAGCAATATACTTAACTACTGATGCATGATTTGATTTAGCAGCATTTTTTTTTGCACTTTCAGTGTAACCTGTGTAAGCAACTGTACCAACTGCTGCTAGAATACCGATAATCGCTACAACCACTAGCAATTCAATAAGTGTAAAACCTTTATTATTTTTCATAATTTCCTCTTTTATTAATTAGTTATGCTTAAAATTTATAATACTCCTTTATGAAGTAAACTAAGAATACCATTATTATCAATGATAATTAAACATAACTGCTCAAATCGGGTTTTATTATTACTTAATTTCGTTATTAGCTATATAAATAAAAAAAATTATGAAATTTAAAGTCACTAATATTGAAAATGTAAGTACTGTTTTTCTTAATGGAGAAATAGATATGGATATTGCGGATGATGTAAGAGAAATTGTTTTTCCTTTAATTGATTCTGGCAAAGAAGTTCATTTAAATTTAAAAGATGTACAGTACATGGACTCTTCTGGTATATCTGTAATAATAGAAAGTAATCAAAGAGCTCGAGAAAAAAATACTAAAGTTGAACTTAAAGAAGTTAGTCAACCTGTTGAAAAAGTTTTAGCAATGGCAAGGAAGTTTCTATGACATACAAAATTACAGAAGAAGATAATATCAGTACCATATTTTTAGATGGTGAAATAGATATGGATAAAACAGAAGAAGTTAAGGAAGTTATCTTTCCAAAAATCGACTCTGGTAAAGATGTTGTTTTAAATCTAAGTAACGTTCAATACATGGACTCTTCAGGTATTTCGGTTTTAATAGAAAGTCATCAAAAAGCTCTTGAGAAGGGAACAAAGGTTATCATTAAAGATGTGAGTAAATCAGTTTTAAAAGTAATCATGATGGCAAAGTTAGAACAAATTTTAAACTTGGAATAATTAAAACTCATGAGTATGGAAAACTTAAATCAATCAGAGAAAAAAGATTTTTTAGTTAGCTCAGCAAGTTTAAAAGACGTTAGAGCTTTTTCCAGAGATGTTTTTGAAAAATTTAAAATAGATGAAGATTTAAGAGAAGAGTTAGTTTTGGCTATTGCTGAAGCTGCACAAAATATAGTTAAACATGCTTATAAAGATTTTCCCAACACTCAAGATAGAATGGTAGTAAGAATATCTTGTAAAGATGAGGTTCTAGAGATTTCTTTCTTTGATAAAGGTAAACCGGTAGAAGAAAGTAAAGTTAAACATAGAGCGATAGACGATATTAAACCAGGTGGACTAGGAACTTTTTTTATTCAAGAAATAATGGATTCAATTAAGTTTGAACCAGGAAAAAAGCCCTGGATTAATAATTTAGTTTTAACAAAACAATTATAAATTAGCCAATTAAAGCACCAACGTTAAATATTGGAGAATACATGGCTATCATTAGACCACCAATCATTATTCCCATAAAAACAATCATGATAGGTTCAATTAGAGCAGACATGTTGTCTACCGTGGTATCAAACTCTTCTTCATAATAAGCAGATACAGAATTAAACATTTCATCTAATTGACCCGTTTGTTCACCAACAGAAATTAATTGACTAAAAGTTGGAGGGAATAATGGTTCTTTTAAAAAAAGCTTAGTTAATGTGTCGCCAGAAAAAACACCTTTTTTTACATTCTCAAGTGCCTCAGTTACCACATCATTATTACTAACTGATTTTGCAATTTCTAAACTTTCTAATAAATTAACACCGGCTGCACTTAAATTACCCATAATTAATGAAACTCTTGCTAGTAGAGATTTTAAAATCATATCTCCAAAAATTGGTAATTTTAAAATTTGTTGATGCCATTTAAAGCGGATTGCAGCATTTCTTTTTACAATAAAATTAAACCCAAAATATCCCGCTATCCCTCCAAAAAAAATTACCTTTCCACCTGTGCCACTTAAAAAATCACTCATTGCCATAATTGTTGCTGTTGCAGCTGGTAATTCTATTCCCATTCCATCATACATTTTTGCAAATACTGGAACTACTTTAATCAACATAAAAGCACTTACAGTAATCGCTACTGTAAACATAATCGCTGGATACATTAAAGCCCCTTTAATTTTTTTCTTAATCTTTTCTTTTTTTTCCAATGATTCAACTATTTTAAGTAAAAACACATCTAGCTTACCACTTGCTTCACCAGCCTTTATCAAGTTTACATAAACGTTATCAAAATATTGAGGGTATTTTTCAAAACATCTTGATAAGTTTACACCTCCCTCTAAACTCTTTCTGATATCTTCAATTACTTCTTTAATAGCAGGACTTTCTAATTGGTCTCTCAACATTATTAAGACCTGTAAAATAGGTAAACCTGCCTTAACCATAGTTGCAAATTGTTTAGAAAATATAAGAATTTCCTCTATTTTAACTTTTTTTTTCCCAAAAAAAGATGAGCCACTTGATTTCTTTTTTGCCCCCTCTTTTTTTTTCTTAGACTTGTTTATGTTGGTAATTATTATTTTTTTTTCTTTTAATAAATGAGAAGCTTCATCAAGATTTATTGCCTCAATGTCTCCTTCTATATACTTACCTTCAGATATTCCTTTGTAAGTAAAAGCTTCCATTTTTATTCGCTTGAAAGAACTCTCTCATATTCTCTAAAATTAAGTTCACCAGATGCAATCATTCTTCTACCCATATCCTGCATCGTTCTAAATCCTTCTTTAATTGCTATTTCTCTTAATTCAGGAGTGGTTGCTTGTTTTAAAATAGCTTCTTTGATTGGTTTTGATACCACTAAAATTTCATAAATACCTTGTCGACCTTTGTAACCAGTGTCGCTACATTTTCCACAACCCTTACCTTTTATAGCCTTAACTTTAGATGCCTCTTCTTCACTAAAACCTAAATCTTTAAGAACTTTAGGATTAACGTCATCATCTTGTATTCTACAATCTTTACAATTTTTTCTAGCTAGTCTTTGAGCTACAACAAGTTGGCAGGCAGCACTTATTAAATAATCGGGTGTCCCCATGTTTTGTAATCTAGTAATAGTACTTGGAGCATCATTAGTGTGTAACGTACTAAATACTAAGTGACCTGTAAGAGCAGCTTTTAACCCTATATCAACTGTTTCTTTATCTCTCATCTCACCAACTAGAATAATTTCTGGGTCTTGTCTTAAAAAAGATCTTAAGGCTTTAGCAAAAGTAAAGCCAATATCATCTTTAATTTGCACTTGTCCTACACCTTCTAATTCATATTCCACGGGGTCTTCGGCTGTTAAAATATTTAAATGAGGACGACTTACTTCTTTTAAAATACTATATAATGTTGTCGACTTACCTGATCCTGTTGGCCCTGTTACCAAGATTAATCCCTGACTACTGTGAATTCCTTTTCTTAAACTTTCTAAATCTTGCTTTTCAAAATTTAATTGCTCAAGAGTGATATCTCCTGCGTCCTTATTAAGAATACGCATTACAATTCTCTCATTATTTGCTGTAGGTAATATTGATAAACGTAGATCAACTACTTTGTTGCCAATTTTAAAATTAATGGCTCCATCTTGTGGTAATCTTCTTTCAGAAATATCTAGTTTACCCATAATTTTAAATCGAGTAACCACTGCCCCATAATTATCATGTAAAAACTGCCTATAAGTTTCTTGTTCTTGAAGCATACCGTCTAATCGATATCTTACTCTTGAATTAAATCTGTAAGGCTCAATATGAATATCACTCACACCCATTTTTATTGCATCGGCTACAACTGCTGTACTAAATTTGATTACCTCTGACTCGTTTTCAATTGCTTCAATATCTTCTTCTGGCGTATTCTCTAAAACTTCTCCTGCATCTCCTAAATCTGTTTCAAAAGTTTTAGTTTTTTTTCTATTATCACTACGTATTGATGCAATTGTTACTTCATCTGTTTCATTTGATAATCTTTCGATATATTCAGAGATATCAGTTATTTTTGCAGCGTGTAGTTCAATGTCTTTTTTTGTAATAGCTTTTAAATTTCTCATCAATCCCAGTTTTGAACTATCTGGAATTGCCATGTGCAAAGTTTTTCCTTCAATTTTAAATGGTGCTACAAAATTTATCTTTATATAGTTTGATGGTAAAACTGTTTTTATTTCATCTGTAATTTTAACTGTCTTTAAATCAATTGTTTCTAAATTTTGTTCTTTAATTAATAGATCAATTATTTTTTTTTCATCAGTGAGTTTTAACTCAAATATTGCATCAATTTGAGACTTATTGTTTTCAGTACTTACTTTTTTAATATTTATTAAATCTTTTCCTGAAATAATGTCATTATCAATCAAGACATTAACTAAATTAATTTCACTTTCTCTACTAATTTTTAACATTATAAAACTCTTGGAGCGATAAATACTAGCAGCTCAGTCATTGTGTCAGAATCTGATTTTCCGCTCAATACTTTTCCTAGGACTGGTATTTTTTTCGTTCCTGGAACACCCTCTCTATTATTCGCTATATTATTTTTTTTGATACCCCCAATTACAACTATATCTCCATCCGCAACTAATAGTTTGGTGTTTATCTCCATTTTATTTACACCTGGTGTTCCTGGAGATGATCTGTTCGGAGTGTCATTATTTACTTGAATTGAAAGCATGACGTTTCCATCACCTATAATATTTGGGGTTACTATTAATTTTAATGATGCATCAACTGGTTTATCTTCTCCATCTCCACCATCAATATAAATTGTTTCACCCTGATTAATACTTGCTTGATGATTGTCTAATGTAAATAATTTTGGATTAGATACCGTCTTTGATAAACCTTGAGACTCTAAAAAATCAAGTTCAACTTTTAAAACAGCTGAACCAGTTTTTTTCAATATTCCAATTCCACTTGTTGCAGCAGCAGATCCAAAATTTACTAAATTATCTGTTCCAGCTCCACTTGTAAAAGCTCCGGACGAGTCTGATAATGCAGCCCCTGATCCAGATGCCGCTCCTACACTGCTACCCCCTTGGGTACCACCAATTCTTACACTTTTTCTTGTGTAAGCAGCTCCAAGTCTTTTCCCTAAATTTTGTGCAAAAGTTGAAGTTGCTTCAACTATAAAAGCTTCTATTAAAACTTGTTTAGTTCTCTTATCAATTTCTCTAATTACTTTATCAACTATATCTAAATCTTTTTCTTTACCTCTAACAATAATTGATCTTGTAGTTACTTCTTCGGTTACTTGTATTGGTATATAATTTCCGCTAGTTCCAACAGTTGTAAATAATTCTGTGATTGTTGCTTTAGCTTCTGTGGGAGTTATATAATAAAGTCTAAAAATTTCTGAAATAATTGGCTCAACAGAATCTTCTAATTCAACTTTCTTCTTAACCGCCGATGCTCTAGCTGATTTATAACCTTCCTGTGAAGTTAAATTAGCAGGAGTTGAAACTCTAATAATATTACTTGCTACATCTATATCTGCTGCATAATTTTTTAAATCTAATAATGCATTAAATGCTTTATCCCAAGGCACATTATCTAATTCTGCAGTTATTGCTCCTGCAACATCTTCACCTACTAAAATATTAATTTCTCCAATTTCAGACATTAATTTCATTGCCTCTTTAAAATCTAAAGCTTGAAATTTAAAAGATACATTTTGTTTTAAATTTTGAAAATCATCTGAAATTAATAAGTAATTTCTCTCTTTGACAGATGATATTTGTTTTCTTTTTTTTAGCTTAACAACGTCACCTTCAACAGGGATTGGTCCCATCTCTACACTTTTATCTACTTCTTTTTGTCCAATTTTTTTAATATCAGTTTTAATTAGTGGTGTATCGTGTTTAAAAGACCCACTCTTTTTAGGAAAGCTTCCTGCACAACCTGTAAGAACTGTCTCTTATACACATCTCCGAGCCCACGAGACCGAGG
>OJGS01000405.1_pt1 | contig 14370 bp, 11 predicted proteins | sample 1594531 | NCBI WGS metagenome assembly OJGS01 (sample SAMN05416816, study PRJEB24817) | seawater metagenome | isolation source: Sea water | place: Canada:Atlantic | collected 2013-07 | reverse complement strand
ATTTTTTTTAACATCAAAATCAAGAATACAATGACCATCCACATTTTCTTTTACAATAATTTCAATTGGCATAGCTCTTAAAGTGCCATCAATACTATCTTCAAAAATACCAACACTATATTCTTTGCCGGCTAAATAAGTTTCAACCAATGAAGGTGAGTTTTGTTTTATTTTAATGTCCAATACTTTTGCCGTAAAACTTTCAAAATTAAATACAATTGAGTTTTTATCAACACCTCTACTATCTCCACCAGTTACTGGTTTTATAAACAGTGGAAAACTTATTGGAATTGAACTTTCAGTTAAATATTCACCTGGATTGGTTATAAAAAAATCAGCAGTTCTAATATTATTTTTTTGCATAATTTTCTTTGCTCTATTTTTATCACTTTCATTATCAAGAGCTGCTTTACTTGAAGCGATATAGGGTATTTTGAACATTTCTAAATAGTCATTTAACCATATGTTTCTATTGTTAAAAAAGAAGTACTTAACACCAGAAAATACTAAGTCAGGTTTTCTCTTAACTAATGCTTCGAGATCTTGCTCAGAATTAATTTCAGTAATTAAAACATCTTTATATCGTTTAGATAAAATCCTTAGAATATTTTTTTCCTCTATAACAATTCCAACATTATCTTGATGAGAATTTTTTGGACCAAGATTAGGAACAACAACTATTTCAATCGTCTTATTAATCTTTATTGGAATAATATTATTTTTTATAAGAGGTAAAATATTACCTATTTCTGGTATTCCTTGTTTAGCTATATCTTTTATAATCATAATAAATAACCTTCATCAATCATGATGAATTCATGACTTCTGAATTGTCTTTAGATCGGTACTTTTCGAAAAATACTTGCCTCTATAATGATTTGTAATTTAATTTGGCAGTATCTAAAAAATACTATGTATCAGTTATAAGGGTAATAGATAGAAGCAAATTAAATTAGGCTCTTTTCATGACTTATAAGGGTGTATTGCTCTTTAAAACAAACTCTAAAGAACCTCTTAAAACTAAAACTTATACCCAAATTCAGCTACAAGATAATTTCTATTTTGTGCCACATTGTTTTTAAAAAAACTCTTACCGCTATTATCAACATATTTGATAGCAAGATCTACTTTTTTATTTACATCTAAAGTTGTCTTTATAACACGACTGCGTCTAAAATTACTTACATCGGTCTGAGCAATTTTTAGATGAACAGGAAAAACATCTAAGAAAAAAAGATTTTTTTTTGTAAGTTTAACATCTGTTACCTTATCGCCATATACGTACCCAGTTCTAACAATTTTTGCACCATTGCTAGTTTCTTCCCTATAATCATAGTCAAAAAATAAATCTTTATGTAATTTGGCCTGGAACACGAATCCTAAATGAGAATTGTCATTTTGTGTGGACACATTTTTATCGTGGTGAGTAATTTTTGCATAAGGTATTAGTACAAGATTTTTTTTAATTATTTCTTAATAGTAATAATTTTCTTTAAATCTGTAAGCGACTTAGGCTTAAATAACTTACCTTTAATGATATTACCTTTTTGCTCTGATACATTCATTATTTCTGGTTTGTTAATTTTACCAGTTATTGTTTGACCTAATTTAACAGATATATTTATGTTTTTTTTATTTAGCATTTTATTTTAGTTTTACTAATTTAACTTCTGGTTTTCTTTTTTTTTGCTTCTTTTTTTGCTTCTTTTTTAAGTTTTTTTTCTAATTTTTTTGCTTCTTTTTCTTCTTCTTTTAGCTTTTTAAGATATTCTTTAATTCTTTTATCTTCTGCCGCTCTCACTTTTTTTGCTTTTATTTTATCTTCTTTAACTTTTTTTGCCCTAGCTATTTTATTTTCCTTAGCGAGTTTTTCAGCTAATTTTTTTTGATTTTTTTTAGTTACTTCTGCAAGTTTTTTTAATTCATTTTGATTTATTTTATTAATACGTTTATCCTCTACAATTTGTTCTGCTTTTACAGTTTTTTGTGCTTCATTAAATTCACTTATTTGTTTTTGTTTTAATTTTGCTAATTTTAGGTCTTCCTTAGTTTTTGTAAGATCTATTTTTTTCTTTAGTTTAGCTAATTTCTTATCTTGTTCTTTTTTTAGTTTAGTTAATTTTTTAGATTTTAATTTATTACTTTTTTCTAAGTATTTCTTATTCAGTTTTTCTTGAAGGGCAACTAGCTTTTTATCCTCTTCTGCCTTCTTTTCATCGGTAATTTTTTTAAGCTTATTAAATTCAATATCTTGATTTTCTAGAATTATTGCTAACTTATTTTTTCTTTGATCATTAAGTTCATTTTTGTAGAAATATTCATTTTTATCTCTTTTGGTATATTCCTTATTTAAATTATTTATTTTTTTCTTATTTTTTTTAACTAATTTTGTTTTTTTTGGTAATTTTTTTAACTTTTTCTCTTTTAGTTTCTTGGCAATTTTTATTTGTTTTGCGACCTCTTTTTCTTTTGCTAATCTTGCCGTTCTCATTTCTGGACTTATTAATAAAGTAAAGGTGTTATTAATTCTATTGTGTATGTTTTTTGCTGTAACCTTTATATCCAAAGATTCTATTTCGTTTTTATCTAATTCATTAATTATAAATGTTCTTTGAGATGGTAAAAATGTTATCCAAAATGGCAATTCATCTCCATTAGCAAGATATGCCTCGTAGTTTGTATTCCCAAAACCATCCAATTTAAAAGTGTTGTTTTTGAAGGTAAATTGACTTGAATTTTTACCTTCATTTTTCTTTATAACTGGATTTTGTTTATTAATTGGTGTTTGAACACTTGCATAATATCTTTTTCCATTTGATTTAAAGTTATTTTTAATAATTTCTGCATATTGCTTAACACCTAATTCTTTTACGTTATCTTCTGTTACATCTAATCCAACTGAAGTGTAAATTTGACCAATAGCATGTTGTAGTTTTGTATAAGCAATATCATACCTTAGTTCGGCAACTAATAGACTTGCTTCTTCTCTAATTAACTCAAGATTTCCAAATTTTGCAATTTTTTGTGCATTTTTAACTTGAGCTGTAATTTTTTGTGAAACATCATAATATCGATCAGCAGTTGCGTATTCTTCTAGGGCCATTTGGTAGTTAATATTTGATAAATGAACTTGAGATAATACAGCCATCGACAAAGCTAACCTTTGTTCTTTTATAATTCGAAGATTTGTTTCGTTAATTTCTTTTATTTTTGGGTAAGAAAAAACATTTAATAAGTTGGCCCCAAGAGTTGAACCATATTCAAAATTTGTTTTATTCATTAAATAGTCATTAGAAGAGGATGTCCACGCAGCATTGAAATTTAATCCTGGTAATAAAGAAACTATTCCTGCCTTTGCTTGTTGTACGGATATTCTTTCTTCATAATGATTTTCGATTAATTCAGGTCTATGGATTAGGGCGTGCTCTTCCATACCTTTTAAGCTCATATCTAAAATAGTTAATGGTTCGTTAGTATCTACAATTTTAAATTTTTGATTAGGTAGCAGACCCATTAAAGTTCCTAATTGAATTTTAGCATCTATAAAAATTTGCTTTTGTGTTTGAAGTGCTCTTTGAATATCAAGTAATTCTTTTTGATATAATAGGGCATCCATAGGTTTGGTTAATAATAATTCTTCAATCTTTTGAGAGTCGTTTAAAGCTGAATCTACCTTTATTAATAAAGGGTCATATTTTTTAATTAATTTTTCTGCAGATAAAGAATTCCAGTAAGTTCTAATAACTTCTCTAACTATATTGTGTGAAGCTTTTTTTTCAGCTTCATCGGAGATCAAGTATCTATTATTACTTTGTCCTGCTTTAATATAAGATAAGCCAAAATCTAAAGCATTCCAGGTAAAGCCAATATCTTGGTTTGCTACACCTTTCTCACTTGAAGTAGTGTATGTTGTGCCCATTGCACCAGCTGTATCTGCATTTGAAACGTTAGCACTTGTTGTAGTTCTATATTTATCACTGCCAGAATAACCAGCATTAGCAGCAAGAGAAGGGAGCATTTCAAATTTTATTTTATCAATTTGCCTATTGGCTAATGCATTTTCTAATAATTTTATTTTTAATTCTTTATTATTTTTAATAGCCAAAGCTATTGCAGTGTATAAATCAATCTCAAGGTTTTCCTCCCAAGCTTTATTATTTTTTTTTATCTCTTCAATGTTGCTGATATCTTTAAACGCCTTTTCTTCTGTTTCGAATAAACTAATAGGCTGAGGACTACGTACACATGCAGTAATTAAAAATAAGGCTAATAAAATAATAATTTTTTTCATGAATTTTTAATCATTATTTGTCCTAATAAAATTGTAAATTGTATTCAGTAAGTGCCCACTTTAATGGAAATATTATCCTAAACAAAAACGTGACTGCCCAAAATGGTGTTAAATCATTCATTTTGATGAGAAAGGCCAAATTATCATGTATTTCTTCATAATAGATCTGTATGAAAAAAAATAATAAAAAATTTTTTATCGAAGCTTTAGAGCAAAGAATAATGCTTGATGGTGCTGGTGCATCAACTTTTATAGATACGTTAGAGGATACTGCGCATGATAAGTTTTCTCTAAATAATGAAATTAAAGTTAATAAATTTGTAGAAAGTGCAAACAAAGACTCTGATGTAAAACTTCCTTTTATTAATCAAACAAGAGATCAAAAAAGAAACGAATTAAGACAAATTGTTTTTATTGATACACAAGTTGAAGATTATCAGCAATTAATAAGAGCTTTTGATAAAAATACTGAAATTCATTTAATTCAATCAAATGAAAATGGTTTTGATAAAATTAATCAAACTTTAAAAGGTTATAAAAATATCGACTCGTTGCATATTATTGGTCACGGGAGTGCAGGGCAAATTTTATTTGGGGATGCTTTATTAAGTAACGATACTTTTAACCAATATTCAAAAACTTTAAAATCTATTGGTAATAACTTAAGTCCATCAGGTGATATTTTATTTTATGGTTGTAATATAGCTAGTAATGAAAGAGGCCTATCATTAATTAGTAAAATTTCAGAAATTACTAAAGCTGATATTGCTGCATCTGATGATGTAACTGGTAAAGGAGGTGATTGGCATTTAGAGAAAAACATTGGAATTATAGAAACTAAAAACATTCAAGTTGCAGATTATGAACATTCTTTATTACAAAATGGTATTACAAGTATCAATGAATTTGTAGAAGAAAAGCCTAATGCAACAAATTTTAAATCCGAAAATAATACTACTGAAGGGCAACAATCTGATAGTGGATTTGATTTTGTTTTATCTCTTGAGCGTGAAAATGTTAGCAACGCTGGTACATTAGTTCTAGACAAAGATGATGATGGTAATAATAACACAACCTTAAATACACAAACTGATCCAGTTAACTCATATTTACTTTTTATGAATGATCCTCACAGCGAAGATGATAGAGAGGATAAAATAGGTCAAGTAGTTTTTGAATATGAGATTTATGGAATTTGGTGGAGTAAATACGGTACCAATAACGACAGGTTTAATAACAATATTCCTAACTCTTCTCAGTACTTTGCTAAAGAAGGTGCTACATATCCAACTAGGTTAAATCAAATTGCTTATAGAGGTTTGGAGGGTTCAGGGACTTCAGAAAATCCTCAATTTTATGCTAACAATCATACTAGCTCAACTAAGTCAAAAGATTGGGTTTCTATTGGTGCGGATAATAGAACTTTACGAATTGGAGTTAAGAATGATGGTGCAGGTGATTACATAAGGATATTTACTGCTGCTAACGCTGCGCCAGTTGCAAGAAATGATGAGGGTGTAATTGTTGAAGATGGAACTTTAATAGTTGAAAATAGTGCAAATGCTAACCTTTCTGGCACTTATGATGCTACAGGAGAACATTCTGGTGATGTTATAAATACGAGCTCAAGTTTACATTCTGATAGTGACTTGGATGATTCAGCCTCTTTAAACATAACTCTGATTAAAAAAAATGGTGGATCTGATTCGGCCGTATCTTCTGGAAGTTCCTATAACAGTGGAACATCTGTGACGGGCACTTATGGTACACTAACAATTGGAGCTGATGGTTCTTATACTTATATTGCTAATACAGCTGCTGCAGAAGCTTTAGATGCGGGAGATACTGCAAATGATGTTTTTCATTATACACTTTCAGATGGTACAGCAACTGATACCGCAACAATTACTATTAAAGTTTTAGGTGCTACTGATGAGCCAACCTCAACTAACACAAATGTATACAAGGAAGAAAAAGAAGAAGGTAAAAAGAAATCTAAGAAGGATATAAGAAGAGAAAGAAGAGAAAAAAGACAAGAAAGAAGAGCAGAAAGAATTGAAGCTAAAAAATTTGAACTTCCAGAATCGTCAGATAAAAAATTTAATCAAGGTTTAAAATTAGTCGACCTTGTAGCAGAATCTAACTCTGAGGATGAGTTAAGCCTTAAATTTAAAGTTTTTAATGATGAAGGTAAAGAAGTTCAAAAATATTACGGTATAATGAAAGATGGATCAGAATTACCAGCTTGGATTACGGTTGATTCAAAAACGGGTAAAGCAAGTACTGATATTCCTAAAGACATAGATCTTCTAGAATTTAAAATTATTGCAGTTGATACAGACAATAATAAAAAACAAGTAACTGTTATAATTGACCCTGAAAAAATTTCTCAAGATAAAGATATTATGAAGCAAGTTAATAAAAAAAATTCTTCAAATATTACAGTTAACAATAATGGTTTAGTAGAGTTGAACACTACTAATGAAGATGGTTTAACTATCAAAACTGCAACAGACGCAGTTAATCAAAACAAATCATTTAAAGATATTGTCAGTTCAATTGAAGCAAATGAAGAGTTTAAAATTCAATCTGAATCAAGAGATTTTAATAGTGATTTTATTTTTAAATTAGAAAATATTTTAGAACCTAATTTTGATAAAATTAAATTAGTTTTAAAAAATGGTAGTGAGATTCCAAGCTGGATTTCATTCAATGAAGCTACAGGTAAAATTACAGCTAACCCACCGGCAGGTATTGAAGCAATGGATTTTAAAATTATCATTGAAGATACGGACGGTGTAGTAACAGTTAAAGATCTCGAAATTGATTTTATAAAAAATGATAATAATACGTTATTAGATATTGAGGATACCGAAATAAATTTTGTATCATTCAATCAACAGTTAATAATAGAGTCTGACAATTTAGATAATTACGGCGAAAAACTAATTAATAATCTCTAATTTTTTAAAATGATATGTTAAAAAAAATCTTTATATTTTTATGCTTAACGATTAATTCCACCATAATGGTCAATGCAGAAGAGATAGATTATAATGCTAGAGCATTAGTTGGTGCCACAGAGCAGGTTTTAATTACCAGTGAAATAGCAGCCAAGATAAATAATATTGGATTTACTAATGGGGAACCTTTTCTTAAAGGAGATATATTAATTGCATTTGACTGTGAACTTTTTGAGGCTCAAAGAGAGGTTATTCAAGCAAATTTAGATAGTGCTGATGTACAATTAAAAAATGATAAAGAGTTATTTAACATGCGTTCTATCGGTGAATTACAATACGAGCTTAGTATAAATGGTTTAAAAAAAGCAAAAGCAGAACTGTTAATTGCCAACTTAAATGTCAAGCGATGTAAAATTATCGCCCCTTATAATGGCAAAGTTATGGATGTTTTCACCAATGAATATGCAAGTATTGAGCAAAGACAGCCCTTAATGGAAATTGTTGGTGATGGTTTATTAGAAGCAATAACGGTCGTGCCTAGTAATTGGTTAAGTTGGTTAAAAAGTGGTGTGGATGTTAAAATTTTAATAGATGAAACTGGAGACGAGCTTGAGGCAAAAATTATAAATTTAGGAGCAACAGTCGATGCTGCCAGCCAAACTATAGAACTTAAATTACAGTTTAAAGAAAAATATGAAACTTTAATACCAGGAATGAGCGGGGTTGTAAGGTTTGAACGAAGATAAAAATATTAAGATTGCAAGATTAATAGGACTTGAAAAAAAGGTTAGAGAAGCATTATCTAAAGATGAATTAAACTTTATACTTGTTAACGAAATAAGAGAAATCGTTGATTTTACTAACGCATTTTTATTAAAACAAACACCGATTGGAACTTTTAATGTTGAGGCAATCTCTGATTTAGCAATAGTTGATAGAACAGCACCTTTAGTGACTTTTATTGAAAAAATAGTTAATCATAAAGATCATAATCAACCTAAAGACATTATTAATATTGATATTCAAGATTTTGCTAAAAAAAATAAATTAACAAAGAATAAAAATTTACCAAATATATTAATATTAATCCCCATTCACTCACCTCAAAAAGGTCACCAGGGTTTTGTTGCAATTAATAAAGAAAGTGAAATTAATGATAGTGAGATAGAACTATTAAAGCATTTATCAGGAACTTTTGGTCATGCTTTTAATTCTTTTATTTCAACTTTTCCAATCAAAGAATCTATAAAGAAATATTTTTCTGGAAAAAATAAATGGAAAACCATTGTAATTATATTGTTAATTATTTTTTTTCCAGTTTCAATGACAACTACTGCACCAGTTGAGGTAGTTGCTAAAAATCCATCTTTAATAACAGCACCATTTAATGGAGTTATTAAAAAAATAATAGTTAATAATAATGATACTGTAGAAAGTGGTGATCTGTTAGCTGTACTTGAAGATAATGATTTGATTAATCAATATAATTTAGCAAAGCAAACTTTACAAGTAGCTGAAAAAGAACTTTTAAGAACACGACAGTCTTCCTTTTCAGACAATACTGAAAAATCAAAATTAGCAGAGTTACAGTCACAGGTTTTGTTAAAAAAAGCAGAAATGAATTATGCTAATGAAAAATTAGAAATGACAAAAATTTTATCTTCAATTAATGGTGTTGCAATTGTTGAGAACACATTAGATTGGCAGGGAAAACCAGTTAACGTAGGTGAAAAAATTATGACAATAGCAGACCCAAATTTAGTTGAGTTCTTAATTTGGTTACCTGTTAAAGACTCAATAATTATTAACAATAAGGCAAAAGTTAAAATTTTTTTAGATATAAACCCAATAAACTCTCTTAAGGGAAAGGTTTTAAGAGCAAGTTATAAGCCTTATTTATCACCATCTGAGGTTTTATCTTATAAATTAGTAGCAAGTTTTGATGAAAATCAAGAGATTCCAAGGTTAGGTTTGAGAGGTACGGCAAAAATATATGGTTCTAGAGTAACTTTATTCTATTACCTGTTTAGAAAGCCAATAACTTATATGAGGCAATTTATTGGAATATGATAACTCCATATTTAAGAGAAGACTTAGAACTCATTAAAGGCAACAGTAGAGAGGATGGTTCGCCTGGTTGGCTTTTATATGATGCTTTACGAAATAAATATTTTACAATTGGTATAGCTGCTTTTCGTTTAATTAGTAATTGGAAGCCTGGTGAAGATATATCAAAATTTAATGAATGGATAAATAAAAAAGGTCTAAAAATAAATCTTGAAGAAATAAAAAGCTTTATCTCATTTTTAACTAACAACAATCTAATCATTCAGCCTAAGGGTCAAAACATTACAAATCTTCTTTTTCAAAAAAATAGTCAAAAAAAAAATTGGCTAATGTATTTAATACATAGTTATTTATTCTTTAAAGTGCCTCTTTTTAAACCTGATGAATGGTTAGGAAAAACTTTAAAATACACAATACCCTATGCTTCAAAACAGTACCGATATATCATTTATTTAATAGGGTTTATTGGATTATGCCTGGTTGTTCAGCAATTTGAAGATTTCTTAACAACCTTTATGTATTTTTTTTCAATTAAAGGATTGTTATTTTATGCAATTACCTTAATTGCTGTAAAAATTCTGCACGAACTAGGACATGCCTATGTCGCCAAGTATTATGGTTGCCAAGTTTCATCAATAGGAATTGCCTTCTTAGTTTTTTTTCCATTTTTATATACTGATACGACTAATGCATGGAGATTAAGAAATCATAATGAAAGATTATTAATTAATTTTGCCGGAATTTTAACCGAACTTCATTTAGCTTTAATAGCAACCTTTGTATGGGCAATTGTTCCAGATGGAGCAATTAAAAGTATTGCTTTTTTTGTTGCAACAACAAGTTGGATATCATCTTTAACAATAAATGTAAGTCCATTTATGAGATTTGATGGCTATTATATTTTTTCAGACTGGTTGAAAGCAGAAAATTTACAACCCAGGGCTTTTGCTTTAGCTAGATGGAAAATTAGAGAATTGTTATTTGGCTTCTATAAAGAACCACCAGAGGAATTATCAAAAAATCGTAAATGGATCTTTATTAGTTATGCTTGGTTTACATGGATTTATAGATTCTTCTTATTTCTTGGAATTGCATTTTTGGTTTATTACTTTGCTTTTAAAGTTCTCGGAATAATTTTATTTATAATTGAAATTTATTGGTTTATTGCAAAGCCTATAATTAATGAAGTCTCTAAATGGTGGAAAATGAGAACAGAGATGAAAATTAATTATCAAACAAAAAGAACGCTATTGTTTAGTTTTTTGATTTTATTTTTAGTTTTTTTCCCATGGAAATCATCTTTAAAAATTCCAGCAGTATTTACCTCAGAAGAATATGTAAAAATTTACTCAAGTTATCCTGCTATCATTAAAGAGATAAATGTCATTAAAGACCAAGTTGTTGAAAAGGGAGATGTGCTTATTAATCTTGAGATTCCTCAATTAAGTGAAGAAATACAATCTACTAGAATAAAAATTTCCTTAGCGAAAACTCAAATTAATAGACTTAGTAAGAAAGCTGGTAATTTGGATCAGTATATGGTCTTCCAACAAACCTTAATTGCCTTACTTAGTGAGTTAAAAGGATTAAATAAAATTAAGACAAGTCTTACTATCAAAGCACCTATCAAAGGAAGGATCAAAAATTTTTACGACCTATCTATTGGGCATTGGATTAGCAGTACAGACGAATTAATGGGGATAGTAAATTACGGTTCCGGTCACGTAGTTGGCTTTATATCAGAAAATAGCATTGATAGATTTAAATTAAATAAAGATGCAACCTTCATACCTTTTGATGGTCAGCATGATATCGTACAACTAACCTCAATATCAATTGATAAATCTGCAACACAAAATTTATCATACTTAACATTGTCCTCAAATTATGGTGGGCCAATTGCAGTTAGATCGTATGTGAGTGGTAATTTTAAAAATAGACCTGAGGAAGCCTTTTATCGTGCAAATTTTAAACCTTTAAATAAAGAAAATTTAATCAAATGGGAAATTCCTGGATATGTTCACATTGATGGCTATCGCTATAGTCCATTTTTACAATTTATTAAAAACTCATTAGCTTTGCTAATTAGAGAAATTGACTTTTAATTTAATGATTATCAGACAGGGTATTTATAAAAAAATTCAACAAAAAGATATTAGAGACATTATAGAAAAAAATTTTAGTGATTTTTTACCACCATGGATGGAGGGAGTATTGGAATGGACACAAAATGCTTATGAGAATTTTAAAGATCACAATAAACACTTAATTATTATCTATCTCGTCAATAGGGCTTTGCTCTTCTACAAAAATAAATTTTCAAAAATTGATATGAATATATTTTTTAAAAAAGAATTCATAGAAGTTGAAAAGATTAATATAATACAAATTTCAGAAGATTTAAGAATCCCAGAAGAATCTGTTAGAAGGAAAATTAAAGAATTACAAAAAGATGGTTTTATTAAGAAGCATAAAAAGAAAGTTGTAATGACAAGAAAAGCCTTCAAAGTAATGGAAGACAAAAAAGTAATATTAAGGACTTCACGTTTTTTAGCATTTTTTTCAAAGTTTTTAGAAAATAACAAATCACTAGTTAAAGCTGAGAAAACCAAAGATATTCATCATAATATATTAAATAATTTTACTTATATTTGGCAATCATTTTATGAAATGCAAATTCCCCTAATTGTCAATTGGAAGAATTTTTTTAAAGATTTAGAGACTTATCAAATTTGGGGTGTGTGCACGATGAATCGTATTTATCATAAACAAAATAATATTAATAAAAAAACTACAATAAATATAGATTCTTATATTCATGAATTAGCAGGATCAAATAATAAAATTCTTAAAACCAAAGGGATTAATGCAATGACCATTTCTGATATAACTCAAATTCCCAGAACAACCGTTTTAAGAAAGTTACAAAAATTAATTGAAATGAAATTTTTGGTTATTGATAAATATAAATTGTATCATATAACCAGTGCGGGAACTGAAATGATTTCTGTTAAGATAGTTGATAAACAGAAAAACCTAGCAGTAAAGTTTTTAGCAAAATTTTATAACCAATTAGTTTAGCTTATTTTCTGGTAGCAATATAAACACCAAGAGTTGCCACAGCAAATCCAATTAGATCTAAATTATTTAATTTCTCATTTAAAAATAACCATGCCATTATTGCTGTAGTTGGTGGTATTAAAAAAAATATTGAAACTGTTTTACTTGCTGAGTTGTTTTTAATTAAATACATTAAGATTGTAAATGCTCCAAAGGATACAAGGAATACCTGGTGGCTCATTGCTATTAAGAATGTGGATGTAAAATTAATATAAGGTTCACTAAAAATTAAAATAATTATTATGTGAAAAGAACAACCACCTATTGCTTGATACATATTGCTAACAGACAAAGGTAAATTATTACTTATTTTTTTTTGCCATAAAGTAGAAGTTGTGATCGCTAGAAGAGCAACAAAAGAAGCTATCACTCCAAAAACAGGAAGGCTTGATCCAATATCAAAACCTAAAACTAAAGCAGCACCAATAAATCCAAGGATCACTCCAATCCATTGTTTGAAAGTAACTTTTTCACCTAAGAATTTTCCTGCTAAAGCATTGGTTAAAATTGGTTGCAACGTTACAATTAATGCAGCAATACCTGTAGGCATTCCGATTGAAACTGAATAAAAAACACCCCCCAAATAAACACCATGAAAAAGTACTCCACTAAAAAGTGATTGAAGAAGACTTCTAGTATTGGTTAAAATTTTTTGTTTTGCATAAATTGAAAAAATGAAAAAACCAAAAGCTACAATAAAAAATCTAAAGGCTAATGCAGCAAAGGGATCACTGTTATCTATTATTGGTTTTGTTGTCACAAAAGCTGAGGACCATAAAACAATAAAAATGAATGGAAAAATTTTAACCATACCAAGGTTATAGGCTATATTTTATACCAATATTAGAGATTAATATCCAAAATGAACACTTTCTCTCTTGAGTTGTGCTTTTAAATACTTAGGATTAAGTGGGAGTATAATGATTTTAAAAAAGATATTTGCTGGATTATTTTTGCTATTTTTTCTTAATGGTTGTGTGCAAAGTGCAGCCTTATTAGGACCTGCTTATACATTAGCTAGTTCTGGTAATATCTATCAAGCTGGCCTTTCATATGGTTCTAATCAAGCAGTTAAAGAAATTACCGGTAAGTCTCCTACTGAAAATATTAAAAGCTTTGTAGATGATAACAAAATAAAAGTTGAAGAAGAAGAAAGCCAAGAAGAGTTTTTTGCTTTAGTAAAAAGTAGAATAGAAAAAACAAGTAAAATTATTCAATTAGCTAATCAGTAATACCTAATAATAGCTGCTCTGATTGCCCAGTTTCTTTACACCACAGTTCATAACTTTCACACATACGCCATAAAAATTGTTGTGCTCTATTTGATGCTTCGATGAGAGTATTGTTTTCAGTCTCGTAAAGTTTAGGAATTTTAATTAAATTTTTAACAGTCATATCTTTTTGAATTTCTAAAAGTTTAATGGTTTCATCTGGTATTTTATTTCCAGTATCTTTGTCTAGATACTCATTTTTTTTTAATTCATCAAACCATTCGTCATGTAATGTACCAGTGCTTAATTTTATAAATTCATTAGTTTCCATGAATTTAGTAATAGCTTGTTTTACATCAAGCGCTGGATCTTTATTTTTTTCAATAGAAACGTAGGAGTAAATAATTTCAGCCATATATATAACATATGGTTTTTTGACTTTTGTATTCATTATCTATTTTTTATATTTTGCCATACAGGAGTTGGCCAGTATTAAATTAGGATCAAGGTACAATTTTGAGGCTTTAGCATTTTGCAAAGATTTATAAGCAAAAATTGCAATAGGTATCTCGGTACATCCAAGTATTATTTTTTTACACTTTTGTTTGATTAAATATTTAATTGCAGGCTTAATGGCTTTTTCTGCTAATTTTATATTCCCCATTTTTACATGCTTGATAGCTTTGTTTACTGAACTTGTTTGTAGATTATTTAAAGG
>OJGS01000401.1_pt1 | contig 14429 bp, 17 predicted proteins | sample 1594531 | NCBI WGS metagenome assembly OJGS01 (sample SAMN05416816, study PRJEB24817) | seawater metagenome | isolation source: Sea water | place: Canada:Atlantic | collected 2013-07 | reverse complement strand
AGCGTCAGATGTGTATAAGAGACAGTTCTAACATAGAACCATAAGCAGATTCATCATTTCCGGAAATTGTTCCTGATGCCATCATATCTCCGGCTTTTATATTACAACCATTAACGGTATGATGAGCCAATTGTTGATTCATGTTCCAATACATGTATTTATAATTGGAATTAGAAACTACTTTTTCCTTTGTATTTTCAGGTTGAATAGCTACTTCTAAATTAATGTCGATGTGTTTATTTCCTTCATATTGTAGGTAATCGAACACTTTTGGTTCTTGCACAGGTCCTTCAACTCTGAAAGGTTCAAGAGCATCTAAAGTTACTATCCATGGTGAAATAGACGAAGCAAAGTTTTTAGCTAAAAATGGTCCGAGTGGTACGTATTCCCACTTTTGAATATCTCTGGCACTCCAATCGTTAAAAATACACATTCCAAAAATGTAATCGTCTGCTTCTTTTGTAGAAATAGATTGACCTAACGCTTTTCCATTGTAAGTAACAAAAGCCATTTCCAACTCAAAATCCAACAATTTACAAGGACCGAACACAGGAGGTTCATTATCATTTGGTTTTTGTTGCCCTTTTGGTCGGTGTATAGGTGTTCCTGAAACTACTATTGATGACGACCTTCCATGATAACCAACAGGGATATGTTTCCAGTTGGGAAGCAAAGCGTTGTTTGGATCTCTGAACATGCAGCCTACATTATAAGCATGTTGTTCACTGGAATAAAAATCGGTATAATCTCCAACTCTAACAGGCATCAGCATTTCTACTTCATTAATAGCATATAAAGCTGCTTCTTTTAATGGAGGAGGAATAGAAAAATTTTGGGAAAGAATAAAAGACATTCATAATAGAATTAGATTTCAAATTAATGGTATAATTGTCCTTAATTTTGATGTTGATATTGATGGGAATATTAAAAATGTTCAAACTACTACTAATATTCCAATAAATTTAAGTGATCGATTAAAATCTTATTTTGAAAATATAAAGGGTTGGTCACCAGCAATTAAAATGAATAGGAGAGTACCTTTTAATATTACCTACAGATTAGATTTTAGAGTTAGATTTACTGAATAAAATATAAGATGGGAGATATCATAAAAAATCTTTTTAATATTAAATACCCAATTATTCAAGGAGGTATGGTTTGGGTAAGTGGTTGGAAACTAGCTTCAGCTGTTTCTAATGCAGGAGGTTTGGGTTTAATTGGCGCAGGATCTATGTATCCAGATGTGCTTAGAGAACATATCCAAAAATGTAAAAAAGCTACTGATAACCCCTTTGGTGTAAATGTTCCCATGTTATACCCTCAGGTAGATGAATTGATGGATATTATTGTTGAAGAAGATGTAAAAATAGTATTCACTTCTGCAGGAAACCCAAAAACTTGGACTTCGTTTCTAAAAGAAAAAGGAATTACTGTTATTCACGTTGTCAGTTCAGTGAAATTTGCTTTAAAAGCCGAAGCTGCAGGAGTAGATGCCATTGTATGTGAAGGATTTGAAGCAGGTGGCCATAATGGACGTGAAGAGACTACCACATTTACTTTGATTCCAATGGTGAAAGAAAGTGTTACTATTCCTGTAATTGCAGCAGGTGGGATTGCAAACGGTCGTGGAATGTTAGCTGCTATGGTATTAGGAGCAGATGGAGTTCAAATAGGTAGTAGATTTGCAGCTTCCAAAGAATCTTCTGCTCATGTAAACTTTAAACAGAAAATTATTGATGTCAAAGATGGTGATACTCATCTTACTCTAAAAGAATTAGCACCAGTTCGTTTGATAAAAAATAAATTTTATCAGGAAATTCAGGAGTTGTATAAAAATAATCCAACGAAACAAGAACTAATAGGTTTGTTGGGAAGAGCTAGGGCCAAAAAAGGAATTTTTGAAGGTGATTTAGACAATGGTGAATTAGAAATTGGTCAAATAGCTGGGATTATAAACGAAATTAGTTCATCAAAAGACATTTTAGAAGAAATTATTTCTGATTTTGAATCAGCTAAAAGCCTTCTTAAGTGATTTATTTTAATTCATAAAATTAAGTTAATTTATTAATTACCGTGTAATCAGCCGTTTAAGAGCTGCAAAAGAATTATTAAAAAATAGAATTTTATAAATATTTTAATGTAAGTTTGCACTTTATAAACAAAGTTGTCTATAAAATATATAGATAACACAACAAATTAATATTATGAGTAAAGGTACCGTAAAATTTTTCAACGAATCTAAAGGATTTGGATTTATCGTAGAAGAAGGAAACAACAGTGAACATTTTGTACATGTATCAGGTTTGATCGATGAAATTCGTGAAAATGATGAAGTAGAGTTTGAATTACAAGAAGGAAGAAAAGGATTAAACGCAGTAAACGTAAGAGTAATCTAATATATACTACAAGTTAATTTTTCAAACAAAAGCCTATCTATAGATAGGCTTTTTTTATTCCCTTAAAGGAATCTTTATGGTGTATAATCTTCTACTTTTATTATTTAATTTGTTTTCTCTTAGCCACGCATTATGTAATTTCAACTCTTTATAATTTGTTTGAAAACCTTTTGCGAAAGAGGCTATATTGGAAATTACAGTATCAACTTTAACTGTTTTTGTTTTTGGTAGATAGTATAAGTCTTCTTTATCAAATTCAAATCCGTATTTCTTCGGATAGGATAATACTTCTTTTAATGCAACAATTCTAAATACATATCTAGCAGTTTCATTATTCAATAATAAATCATAATAATCGTTTACTTCTTGTTTTTTTAAATTTCTTGCTATTCGAGCATTTCCTGCATTGTAAGCAGCTGCAGCAAGTGTCCAAGTGCCAAAACGTTTTTTAGATTTTTTTAAATATTCTGCGGCAACTTTTGTTGCTTTTTCTAAATTGTATCGTTCATCTACATTTTGATTCACTTCCAAACCATATTCTCTAGCAGATGTTTTTAAAAAATGCCAAAATCCAGCTGCACCTGCTGGGGATGAATTATTTTCTAATCCACTTTCTGCGACAGCTAAGTATTTAAAATCATCTGGAATTCCATACTCTTTCAACATAGGTTCTATAAGTGGGAAATATTTATGCGCTCTTTTAATTAATAACAATCCATTAGATTGCCAATAGGTATTTACTAGTAATTCTCTATCCATTCGTTCCTTAATGTCATAGAGTTCAGTGGGTACTTTTTCACCAGCAAAAGTTAAATCATTTGGTATTTTTAAAGCTTTGATGGTGTAGGTATCTGAAGTGTTTTTTTCTGAAACAACATCAGATACATTAAGGGCCTTAAAAAAAGAAATAGAGAGAAGTGTTAAAGTTATAACTGATAAAAAACGAATTATTTTTGGCATTGTATTCTTATTAGAGAATTAAATTTTAAATTTAATAAAATACAATCGAAATTAGTTGAAAATGCTAGTAATTATTTCTGAGATTTCTTTAGCTTTCAATAAAATCATGACGTGTGTTCCATCATTAATTTTAATGAAATTCTTAATATGTTTTGAAGGGAAAATATGATCATTATCTCCGTGTATGTGAACTGTATTTTTTGACGCTTTCTCTTGTTGCCAATGCAATAAACTGTAAAGCGCCCACTTTAGATATTTAGCGTCATTTACTGACAAATAATTAGTGTATAAATCAGCTCTTTTCCTAAGAAAATCGCCTAAAAAATATTTTTTATACTTCTCAAAGTTTTCAATGATTTTAGTAGGAAAAAACTTGTATCCTTTTGTTTTTTTTAGGAGTTTTAATCGATTCGGTAGTTCATGATGGCTTTTTATGCTTGATACTAAAATTACTTTTTCAACAGCAATAATTTTTGCTATTTCTTGTACTAAAACTCCTCCAAAAGAGACTCCTAATAAAATAGGATTTTGGTGTTTAATCTCTCCTGTCATTCTTTTAGCGTAATCTTCGATTGACTCTTCTTCTGATACAGGTATTTTCCACTCTAAAAGATGCATCTCAAATCTATCCTTTGGAAGTGAAATATATTCAAATATCTTTGAGTTAGCTCCCAAGCCAGGCATAAAGTAGATGTGTTTCTTTTCCATTAACTAAACGTTATATTGCAGAGGAAGAGACTAGTTTATCAATAAAATTAAATCGGACTATACCATCTTCATCAATTTTAGTTAACGAGATTTGTTGAAGTGTGTTCACTAAGTCGGGATTCCATGGTGTTTTTACTTTTACATAATTTTCAGTAAAACCATGAATATAACCCTCTTTATTTTCACTTTCAAATAAAACTGTTGAAGAACTTCCTAACTGACTTTTATAAAAAGCTCTACGTTTTTTTACAGATAAGCCCCGTAGCATTTTGCTACGTTTTGCCCTAACTTTTTTAGGAACCACTCCATCCATTAAAACAGCTTCTGTATTTGGTCTTTCAGAATAGGTAAAAACGTGTAAATATGAAATATCTAGGTTATTTAAGTAGTTGTAAGTCTCTAAAAAATGCTCATCAGTTTCACCAGGAAAACCAACAATAACGTCCACACCAATACATGCGTTTGGCATTATTTGTTTAATTCTATGGACTCTATTGGTATACGTATCTCTCAAATAACGACGTTTCATTAATTTTAATAAATCGTCGCTTCCACTTTGTAATGGAATATGAAAATGAGGAACAAAAGTTTTGGAATCTGCTACAAAATCAATGGTTTCATCTTTTAATAAATTTGGCTCAATTGATGAAATTCTTAAACGTTGTATGCCCTCTACCTTGTCCAATTCCTTTACCAACTCTAAAAAAGTATGTTCGTGTTTTTTATTTCCAAATTCACCTTTTCCGTAATCGCCTATATTTACTCCAGTTAAAACAATTTCTTTAATACCTTTTTTAGAAATTTCTCTTGCATTAGTCAACACATTTTCTACGGTATCACTTCTAGAAATCCCTCTAGCTAAAGGAATTGTACAGTACGTACATTTATAATCACAACCATCTTGTACTTTTAAAAAAGCTCGAGTTCTATCACCAATAGAGTAGGACCCCACATAAAAATCGGCATCAGAAATTTCACAAGAATGAACTTCACCATGTTGGTTTTTGGTCAGGTCATTGATGTAACTTGTGACATTAAATTTTTCAGTAGCTCCTAAAACTAAGTCAACTCCATCAACAGCAGCTAACTCCTCAGGTTTTAACTGTGCATAACAACCAACTGCAATAAGAAACGCCTCTTCATTTTTCTTTAAGGCGTTTTTAACGATTGATTTGAAGCGTTTATCTGCATTATCTGTAACTGAACACGTATTAATTACATATACATCTGCCTTTTCGTTGAAATCTACACGGTTAAAGCCTTCGTTTACAAAACTACGAGCTATTGTAGAGGTTTCTGAAAAGTTTAGCTTACATCCTAAGGTATAAAATGCTACTTTTTTATCTGCATTCATTCTTGTACATTTAAAGGCACACAAAGTTACAATAATTCTGAAAAGATACATGAGTAGTCAAATCATTTTTGAAACAGAACTATTGCTTGTTAGGAGACTAGAAATGAGTGATATAAAACCATATCATGAAATGCAAAGTAATCCAAAAGTAATGCAATTTGTTACTGGAGAAGTTCAAACAGAACAAGAACATTTAATTGAATTAGAGCGGTTAATTGGCTTTTATGATAAAGAGGATAATGATTTTTGGATTTATGCCATAGAAAGAAAATCAGATCGTAAATTTATTGGAACTGTATGTTTTTGTAAAGATGATCAAGGAGATGATGAAATTGGATATCGATTTTTAGAAAAATATTGGGGTTTAGGGTATGGATCTAATTTGTGTAAAGCTTCTGTAGTGTACTGCAAATCTATTGGTATGCCAAAATTGATTGGATATGTAATTAATCTTAATGTGGCTTCTGCTAAGATTTTGAAAAAATGTAATTTTGAATATATTAGTGATGGAATAGATACACTTACTAAATTACCTGAAACAAAATACCAATTATTATTATGATTATAGCTGATTTAAAAACACCTTATTATGCAGTTATTTTTACAACATTGTTAACAGAAAACTTGACCGATTATGAAAAAACTGCTGAAAGAATGGAAAAATTGGCCAAGCTTCAAGAGGGATATCTAGGAATTGAATCAGCTAGAAATAACATTGGAATTACAGTTTCTTATTGGAAAGATTTAGCGTCCATTACTAAATGGAAAAACAATATAGAACATACAGAAGCTAGAGTTAAAGGAAGAAATAAATGGTATAAACAATACCAATTAAGAATTTGTAAAGTAGAAAGAGATTATGGTTTTGAGAGATAATTGGTTTTATTTATTGTTTGTTTTTATTATAGTTTCGTGTCAAAATGAAGAATTTAATTTTGATAATTCTCAGGTTTTTAGATACAATGAACATTCGAATATTACCTCTTTAGATCCCGCTTTTGCAAAAGATCAACGTAATATATGGGCAGTTAACCAATTGTATAATGGATTGGTCCAATTAGATGATAGTTTACATGTAAAACCCAGTATTGCAAAGAATTGGGACATTTCAGAAGATGGGAAAGTGTATACTTTTTTACTTAGAGATGACGTTTATTTTCATAAACATGATGTATTTGGTAATGATTCCACCCGATTGGTTACTGCTTTTGATTTTGACTATAGTTTTCATAGACTTTTAGATAAAAATGTTGCATCCCCTGGTGCTTGGGTGCTACAAAACGTAAAAAACTTTTCTGCAATTAGCGATACGGTTTTTCAAATAGAATTAAAACAAGCCTTTCCTCCATTTTTAGGGTTGTTGGCAATGAAATATTGTTCTGTTGTTTCTCGGGAAGCAATTGAATATTTTGGTGACGAATACCGTTCAAATCCTATTGGTACAGGACCTTTTCAATTTAAATTATGGGTAGAAAACACCAAACTTGTATTCCGAAAAAATCAAAATTATTTTGAAAAAGATAGTAAGGGTAATCAACTTCCATATTTAGAGGCAGTAGCGATTACATTTTTACCAGATAAGCAAAGTGAATTTTTGCAATTTATTCAAGGTAACTTGGACTTTATAAAAAGCCTTGATGCCTCTTATAAGGATGATATTATCACCTTAGATGGAATGCTACAATCTAAATACAAAGAAACTATTCATATGGAAACGGGTTCTTATTTAAATACAGAATATTTAGGTATATATTTAGATCATCAGGATAAAACCACTAATAATTTACTACTCAGAAAAGCAATTAATTATGGTTTTGATAGAAAAAAAATGGTAAAATATTTACGGAATGGAATAGGAACGCCCGCAGTTAATGGTTTTATTCCATCCGGTTTACCTTCCTTTAATAACCTTAAAGGGTATACCTATAAACCTGAAATTGCACGTGAGTTAATTCAGACATACAAAGATCAAACAGGTATTGCTAACCCATCAATTACCATTACAACCAATAGTAATTACTTAGATCTATGTGAATTTATTCAGCGAGAACTTCAAAATACTGGGATTCAGGTTAGGGTAGATGTAATACCTCCTTCTTCCTTGCGTCAGGGTAAGGCTACAGGGAAATTCTCTATTTTTCGTGCTAGTTGGATTGCCGATTATCCTGATGCTGAAAATTATTTATCATTATTTTACAGCAAAAATTTCACCCCTAATGGACCTAACTATACACATTTTAAAAATATTGAATTTGACGCACTCTATGAAAAATCAATTTCTATAGTTAATTCCTCTGAACGATTTAAGCTATACCAAAAAATGGATAGTATTTTAATTGACCAAGCACCTATTGTTCCATTATATTATGATCAGGTAATCCGTTTCTCTCAAAAAAATGTTCAAGGTTTAGGGATCAACCCATTAGATATGTTAGATCTTAGAACTGTATTCAAAGAGGAATAATACTTTTCTAATGTGATGAGATATAATTTTACTACTTTAAATTTAATCTTGCTAAAATTGGATAATGATCCGAATAAGGAACGTTAAATGTTTTAAAATTATTAATATCAAAGTTAGCATCTGTTAATATAAAATCTATTCTTAAAGGGTACCAATAATTAAAAGTTTTGCCTAAACCTTTACCTGCTTCTTTAAAAGCATCTTGTTTTTCATTTGAGAGCTCTCTGTAAACCCATGAAAATGCTGTATTATTGAAATCTCCACAAAGTATTTTTTTTCCATCCCATTTTTTTTCATGTTGTAAGAATAGTTCAACTTGTTTTGCTTGTTTCTGAAAAGAAGCTTCCATTTGTTCTAGAAGTTTATCAGAATTTATTATTCCAAAATTTTCCTGACTTGTATTCATTTTTAAAGATTCTAAATGAATATTATAAACTCTTATTGTGTCTTTATCTTTTAATATATCGGTGTAAATAATATTATTTGCACTTTCCTTTAAATCGAGAGAGCCTGAATTTATTATGTTAAATTTAGAAAAAATAGCTAATCCAAATTTATTAAAATTTGATTTTGTTTTTATAAATTGATAGGGATACTTAAGTTGAAGATTTTCTGCATCATAGTACTCTTGAATTGACAATACATCTGGTTCTTTTTCAGCAATAAATGAAGATATTTTTTTTACAATTGTGCTGTCTGTACTCCAATTGTAATGATTGAATAAGCGAACATTATAGCTCATTACTTTTAAATCATCATTTAGAAAAATTTTCTTCTCTGAAAATTTATAGATATTGCTAATGTATCCAATACCTAAGATTATTGAAATCAAAGAGATGGTGAAGTATTTTTTTAATTTAATAATCCAATAAATTATAAAAAAAATATTTAAGGCTAAAAGTACTGGTACAGCTAAACTAATAATGGTAAAAATTGGAACTTTTTCTGGAGAGATGTAGGGTAGGAGATAAGATAATAGTAATAAAATTGCCAAAATAGAATTCACTAATACTATTATTTTATTTAAAAAATTATATTTTACCATCAATTATTTTACCGTCTTTTTAGAACTCAACTAGTTGCTTTGTTTGAATAAAAATTCTTTTTCTTCTTTTGTGAGTGTTTCATATCCAGTTTTACTAATCTTATCTAGTATTGAATCTATTTTAGCTTGTTTATTATCAGTTGATTTATTTGTATTCTTTCTTTTAGTTGACTTGTAAACAGTTTGAAGTGGATTTTTTCTTTTAGAAAAAAGCTCATAAAACCAACTGGAAAAATTAATCTGTTTATTACTGGCTTTAGATACATATATATAACCAAACAATGCACCACCTAGATGCGCTATATGACCTCCACCATTTCCACCCGCCAGTGAAATTAAATCAAATACAATAAAAACTCCAGCCAATTGCCAAACTTTAACATATCCAATAAACCTCAATTGTAGTTGATAATTTGGAATATAAGTTGCTATTCCAATGACAATGGCTGTTATTCCTGCTGAAGCTCCTACCATGGTGTGAACTTTTCCTTCAAATAAAGGGAAATAACTATAGCTCAGTAAATAAGCAATACCACCAAATAAGGTTCCTAAAATATAAAAATTTAACGCTTGTTTTTCAGAGAAATACTCTAAGAAAAGTCTTCCAAAAAAATGCAACACTAAACAATTAAACAATATGTGTAAAAAACCATGATGTAAAAAACCATAACTAACTAATGACCATGGCTTTATTAGCATTTCCTCAAAGGATGATGACAGGGAAAACCACTCATAGATAAAGTTTGTTTTGTTTCCATATAAACCACTAAAAGAACTCAAAATTAACGTGATGATGAAAACAGCTATATTAACATAAATTAATTGTTGAATAATTGACGCTGCTATAAATTTTGATTTTAAATCGTTAATTAAACTCATTTATTTGTAATATTTGAATTGATTATTTTTCCAGTAATAAGCTAATATAAAACCAATAATAGCTCCACCTATATGTGCAAAATGAGCTACATTTCCTATTGAATATCTGGTCATTCCAAAAAATAAATCTCCAACCAAAATTAATGGAATGAAGTATTTTGCTGCGATTGGAACAGGAAAAAATATTAGTGCCAATTTTGCATCTTTAAAATACATACCAAAAGCAACTAAAACGCCATATACAGCTCCTGAAGCACCTACTGCTGGTGTATGATATAAGCTATAAAACTTACTTAATTCTTCTTGAGATAAAGTAATAATATCAGCATAATTGGTATACACCCCTGTATCTAATATTTTTGAAATATTATTTGAATTCAGTCCATTCTGAATCAATACATCAAAGTAACTATTAAATTGATAATAATTAACAAGTGAGTAAATTAATCCAGCTCCAATTCCTGCTGAGAAGTAAAAAAATAAAAACTTATTACGTCCCCACATTTTTTCTAAAGGCGTACCAAATGCCCATAGACCATACATATTGAACAGAATATGAGCAAAACTTCCATGCATAAACATATGAGTAACATATTGCCAAAAACCAAAATTTTCATTTTTTGGGAAATGTAAAGCAAGAATATTGGTAAGATCTAGACTTATGAGTTGCGGCCCAATAAATAAAATAACATTAATAATTATTAGATGTTTTATTCCTTCTGTAAGTTTAATTCCATTCATAAGTTAGCGGGCAAATAGATGATCAATTTCTTGTAAGGTTAAAGTCTTAAATATTGCCTTACCAGACGGGCTAATACTTGGCTCTTTACACGAAAACAAACTATTCACAAGATTTTCTTGTTCTTTTTGTGATAAAACGTGACCTGTTTTAATAGCTATAGATTTTGCAAACGTGGATGCCATAACCTCTAGGGGCTTAAAATTTATATCTGGAACATCTACATTAATATTTTCTAAAAGTTCCTCTAAAATTTTTGAAATCTTACTTTCAGAGATAGACATGGGAGTCCCTTTAATTGTAATTGACTCTTTTGTAAATTCATCAAAACAAAAACCTACATTTTCTAATTCTGATTTTAAAGTGTAAATCATTTCTATTTCAGTTGATGAAAATGAAATGGTGATAGGAAATAATAATTGCTGACTATGAACCTCTTCTTGTGATGAACTGTTTAAAAATTCTTCGTAAAGAACTCGTTGATGGGCTAGCGACTGATGAATTAAAACAACACCAGATTTAATGGAGCTCAATAAATATTTTCTTTGAATTTGAATTGTTTTGTTTGATGGGTAAGTTTGCTCTTCATTAAATAGTTTTTCTTGCAGCTCAACCTCATCTGTGGTGATATACAAACTTTCCCAATTTGAACTTTCTTTTACATGTTGATATGAAGATTTATTTTGATTAGTGTCTTTATTACTAAAAGGGTTAAAAGAGGGGTCTATAGTAATTTTTGGACTAGAAGGTTTCGATTCTTGTTTTGTAAAATTATAGGGTGTATCTAAAGTAGCGTCTCTATTAAAATCTAAAATGGGAGCAACATTGTATTGTCCTAAACTGTGTTTCACTGTTGCTCTTAAAATAGCATAAACCGCCTTTTCATCATCAAATTTCACCTCAGTTTTTGTTGGATGAATGTTGATGTCAATACTTTTAGATGGGACAGTCAAATACAAAAAATAAGATGGATGTGAGCCATACTCTAACAGTCCTTCAAAAGCAGCTACTATGGCATGATTTAAATAAGGGCTTTTTACATAACGATTATTTACAAAAAAAAATTGTTCTCCTCTTTTCTTCTTTGAAAAGATAGGTTTTGTTATGAAACCCTCAATTGATATCATTTCTGTATCTTCAGAAACGGGTACTAGTTTTTCATTCATTTTAGCTCCAAAAATAGCTACAATTCTTTTTCTTAAATTACTAGCTTTCAAAAGATATACTTCGTTATCATTGTGATAAAGACTAAAAGCTATTTCCGGGTGAGTTAAAGATACACGTTGAAATTCATCAATAATGTGTCTGGTTTCAATAGTGTCTGATTTTAAAAAATTTCTTCTAGCAGGTATATTATAAAATAAATTTTTTACTGCAATATTAGTTCCAACTGGTGTTGCAGTCATTTCTTGATACGTAACTTTACTGCCTTCAATTTTTATGTGCGTACCGATTTCTTGAGAATTTTGCTTTGTTTTCATTTCTACATGGGAAATGGCAGCTATTGATGCCATAGCTTCACCTCTAAACCCTTTGGTGTGTAATTTAAACAAGTCCTCTGCAACTCTTATTTTAGAAGTTGCATGCCGCTCAAATGATAGCTTAGCATCCATTGTGCTCATGCCTTTTCCATTATCAATAACTTGTATTAAAGTTTTTCCTGCATCTCTAATAATAAGCTGTATTGACGAAGACGAAGCATCGATAGAATTTTCTAATAATTCTTTAACAACAGAGGCTGGTCTTTGAACTACTTCTCCGGCAGCAATTTGATTGGCAACGTGATCAGGTAAAAGTTGAATAATGTCTGACATTATTTTTGGTTAAAGATAGATAGATCAAAATCTATAATGAATAAAAAAATAAGTACTAAAACAGCGATTATATATAAAACAACTTTATTTGAATTTGTTTCAGATTCTTCTAATTGATAAATTTCATCATCAATTTTTAGAATATTTTGATCTCCTTTTAAGTCATTAATGGCATTATTAATTTTACCTTTTAAACTCGTGTTGCTTCCAGTTGAACTTCTAAATTCATCAAATTTATGTTTTATAGCATACGGATTACCCTCACCTTTGTAATATCTGGGTTGATAATCAAATTTTTTGTTTTTTCTTTTTATAATAGACATACAGTACTTTGTAAGTTTTTATTAAACTACAAATACTAGGTTTTTAGCATGTAGCTTGTCAAAGTTACTTAATAATAAAATAATGGTCAAGATAGTTGTGAAGTTCCTTTGTTAAATCTAACTTAAAGAAGCCATTTTAATAGCTGCTATTGCAGATTCTATTCCTTTATTTCCGTACTTACCTCCAGATCGATCAATAGATTGTTGTTTCGTATTGTCAGTTAAAACGCAAAAAATAATTGGAGTGTCGTGTTTTAGATTTAAGTCTACAATCCCTTGCGTAACTCCATTACAAACAAAATCAAAATGTTTTGTTTCTCCCTGAATCACGTTTCCTATAGCTATGATGGCATCTAATTGTAATGTTTTTATCATTCTTTTACACCCATAAACTAATTCAAAGCTACCCGGAACATTCCAAGTAATAATATTTTCTTGCTTGGCACCACAATCTAAAAGGGTTTTAATTGCACCTTTTTTTAGGTTTTCAGTAATGTCTGAATTCCATTCTGAAACAACAATCCCAAACCGAAGATGATTCGCATTTGGGATTGTTGTTTTATCGTAGTGTGATAAATTTGTTGTAGCCATTGAAATTATTGAGCGTATTTTGCGCTGTAAATATATTTATCGATGTCTTTACCAATGTCTGAAGTAGGGTAATCATCTTTTATCTGAGAGAACATTTTCTCAGCTTTTGCAAATTGACCTAAATCCATTGCCGTTCTTCCTGCTTTAAATAAAAATAAAGGTGTGGTAAATTCATTATCTTTAAAGTAAGCTGCTTTTTCGTAATACTCTAGGGCATCTTCTGTCTGATTAATATCAGCAAATGCGTCTCCAATAGCTCCAATTGCAGTTGGACCAAGAATTTCATCGTTAGAGGAAAATTTACTTAAATATTCAATTGCCTTCTGATATTCTTTTAACTTCAAGTAAGAAATACCTGCGTAATAGTTAGCAATATTTGCTGCTTTTGTTCCACTGTATTGAGAAGAAATATCTAAAAAACCATATTTATTGTCAGCTCCGTCTAAACCAAGTTGAAGTAAAGAATCTATTTCAGAGCCTGCTGCTAAATCCGCTTCGTTAAAATGTTTTCTAGGGAAAGAAAGTTCATTTGAGGCTGCTTCTTCTTTGGGTTCAATTATAAATTTATTGTATCCTAAAAAACCAAGGATAAGAACTATTACAACAACTAAACTATAAAATAAAGACTTGCTGTTTCTTTCAATCCATTGCTCAGATTTTGAAGCAGTATCGTCTAGCGTATTAAAAACTTCTGCAGTTGTACTCTGCATATCTAAAGCTTCTTGCTCTTTCTTGTCTTTAGGTTTGTACCCTTTTTTCTTATATGTTGCCATATTTTTTATAAAAATTTGTTCGGCAAAAATAGTTTTTTTAATTGGATTTAAAAACCAATATATCGTAATTTTTCAATAATTTGCAGAAGCGTATTGACTTTAAAATTTAATTATGTATCTACGAAAATTATCTTTAGTTAATTTTAAAAACTTTGATTCTAAAACTTTTGATTTTGAAAAAAAAATTAATTGTTTTGTTGGTCAAAATGGTATTGGTAAAACTAACATTTTAGATGCAATTTATTATTTGTCTTTCACAAAAAGTTATTTTAATCCTGTTGCTGTTCAAAATATTAAGCATACTAAGAGTTTTTTTATGGTTGAAGGTGATTACACCTGTCTCTTATACACATCTCCGAGCCCACGAGACCGAGGCTGATCTC
>OJGS01000383.1_pt1 | contig 14846 bp, 16 predicted proteins | sample 1594531 | NCBI WGS metagenome assembly OJGS01 (sample SAMN05416816, study PRJEB24817) | seawater metagenome | isolation source: Sea water | place: Canada:Atlantic | collected 2013-07 | reverse complement strand
CGAGATCAGCCTCGGTCTCGTGGGCTCGGAGATGTGTATAAGAGACAGCCACAAATGCGGCATAGAATCCGATATGCGACCCATATAATTATGCAGCATTAACAGACCTGAGCCGGAGCATTCGTCCCCCTGAATAATACCCTGCCCTATTGGCCGAAACCCTTTCGCCAGCGCTTGAGGCATGGAAAGTTGTGCAAAGGGCAGATCCTGGGCAATACCCCGCGGTAGCGCATGGGTTAGAGATTGCGAGGGCGTTAGTTCTAGCGCTAGGCTGCCGCCTATGGATAAATCTGCAAGTTGATACAACGCCGAGCATGCCACCTCGCCTGATGCGTCGTTGCGCAATTCGGCAACCACATTAAATTCATCGTGTTGTAAAAAACCAAAATAGCCGCTTAACGGGACAGACAACCTTGATTCATTTTGAAAACGCGAATGCTGTCGTGTGGTCCGCGACATCAGCGAGTCCACCTCGTCTGCCCGCAAGAGACCACTACTGATCAGACCCGCAGAAAGCGTTTGCCATAATTTTTGTTCGCAAAACCGCACATTGAGGTGATTATTTTCATCACACTCCCAGCTATTTACACTGCCTCGATAGCTCAACTCCACTGCTCAATCCTTAACTCTATGCTTAACTCAATGCCTAGCTCTAAGCTTTGCTCTATGCCTAGCTCTTTGCCTAAAAATTCCGGGGAAACACCCACCAACCAATTCGGCTAATACGTCAAATAGTGGTCACCAAAATGACAAATATCGCTGGCACCACAACAAAGCGCATTAACTGGTACCAAATATTAAAGTAGCGCGGGTTTTCTATTGCCAGCTCGTCTGCGCAAATGTGCTTAGGCAAAAACCATGCGACTAACAGCGCAATGAGCAAACCACCTAAAGGCAAGAACACTTGATTGGGAATATAATCCACGAGCGCACCTATTGAGTTACCAAAGAGTGCAACGTCGGCCCAGTGGTTGTAGGTGAGCACGCTCATAATACTAAAAGGTAATAATGTCCCAGTTGCCAACAAGGTGGCTTTGACTCGAGAGATTTTCAGCCATTGCATCACTGTACCCGTTATGGGTTCCGCAAGACCGACCATGGAGGTCACCGCTGCCACAGACAGCAGCAAGAAAAACAGTACTGCCACTACATCACCGCCCCACATTTGGTGAAATGCCAAAGGTAGCGTGAGAAAAATAAGCCCAGTGCCAGCATCCGGCGCCATGCCGTTGTTGAACACCATAGGAAAAATCACCAGCCCCGCCAGCAAGGCCACGCCGGTATCTGCGGCGACAATGATCAAGGCGCACTTGGCGACAGAAATGGACTTTGGCAAATAGGCACCAAACATCATCATGCCGCCCATTGCTACACCGATAGAGAAAAATGCCTGGCTTAGCGCCGCGAGAAAGGTGTCTGCACTGATCTTAGAAAAATCTGGCAAAAACAAATAGGCCAAGGTTTCTGGCACACCGCCGGCAAAGAGATTGAACACAAACAACACCAACAGCAGCGCGAATAACGTCGGCATAAGTATTTTTACAGCACGTTCAATGCCTTGTTGCACACCGGCGCAAATAATAGCGCCCGCTGTAACCAAGGCTAAAACGGTCCAAAATATGGAGGTGGGTACGTCAAGTAAGACATTATCAAAGGCCGTTTTCGCAGTGAGGCTATCTGCGCCAGGCATCTGGCCTGTTAGGGCCAAGAAGAAGTAGTAAAGTACCCAACCGGCGACCACTGCATACGCCATTTGAATGAGGAATGCCGTTGTGACGTTGAGGGTGCCTATCCAAGACCAGTGGCGGCTAAGGCCTGCAGCGCTGGCTACAGCGTGGATGGAGGCCGGCGGACTAAAGCCGCCTCTGCGGCCAAGCATGATCTCCGCCATCAAAATAGGTACACCGATTAAGAAGGCGCACCCTAAATAAACGACGACAAATGCAGAGCCGCCGTTTTCGCCGGTAACGTAGGGAAAGCGCCAGATATTGCCTAGCCCGACGGCAAAGCCGATGGAGGCCATCAAAAATCCGCCAGTTGATCCCCAGGCCGTTGACCCGGCGCTATTGCTCATCGTTATCGTCCCTTAAATTCTGGCGCGCGCTTTTCGACAAACGCCTGAGACGCACCCTTATGGTCATCCGTGGTAAAGCAGCGCGCCATGGACATGGCTTCACTGTCCAAAATCTGACTCAGAGATTGTGTGTTACTGGCATTCAGGTTTTTCTTCATATAACCCAGAGCAACTGTGGGTAGCGCCGCCAGCTGGGTCGCCATAGCGCTTACTGCTTCAGGGAACGCTTCAGCAGTAACCGACTGATTGATCATCCCGAGGGCTAATGCTTGCTCGCCAGTAATGACCTGCGCGGTGAACATCAGCTCTCGAGCTTTTGTATGCCCTACCAACAAAGGTAAAAAGTAGGACATGCCATAGTCACCAGACAAACCCACTTTAGAGAAGGCTGTGGTGATTTTTGCACTGTCTACGGCAATACGCAGGTCGCAAGCCAAGGCTAATGAGCACCCTGCCCCTGCTGCTGCACCGGGAATGGCGGCAAGCGTAGGCTTAGGCATTTCATGCAACATACGAGACACATCAAAGCCTGGGCGCAGCGCTTGAGCACGTTGCTCTACGGTAGTTGGCGCCGAAGCACCCGACCCATCGCTTGCCGCTGCAAAGCCTTTTACATCGCCGCCCGCACAAAAAGCACTGCCCGCGCCGGTGAGCACTACGCAACGCACATTAGCGTCCATAGCAAGTCGAGGCAGCGCCTCCATTAAGCCCTGGATCATTTCACCGCTCATGGCGTTACGTGCTTCAGGTCGGTTCATGGTCAAAGTTGCAACGCCGTCCACAATGGATTCGGCTAAATGGGGTGTATGGCTCATTACTTATCCTCTTTCGCTAAAACAGTCATCAAACTGCGATTAAAATCATTGCGAAACCTTAGCTGAAATACCGCAAAATTTCGTCCGTCCGCCTAAATAAAAACATAAATAAAAACCTTTGCAGTCGGTGCTCTGCCCTGGCGCTAACGCATAAAACTGGAATACTTTACGGCTCTGCGGGCGGTGCCAGCTTAGTGGAGAGAAAATAAAACGCTAACCCGAGCAAAATCAGTCCAACAGCCCAAAGCACTTCAACAGGCCGCTCAATAACCAAATAGACCAAGGTCCAACTGACAATGACCGCGTACACCAATAAAGGCAGCGGATACCAAGGGATGCGAAAAGGCCTGGCTAACTCGGGTTCGCGCACGCGCAAAACAAGCAGCCCCAGGACCGTTAACAAGGAGTTCAGCGCGAGAATGGTCCCCGAAAATATGATGATACTTTCAAAACTGGAGGTGGCTATGAGCAACAGAGTAATGGCCACTTGTAGTCCAACCGCATTTGCCGGCACGCCGCTTTTAGTCTCGCGAGCCAGCCACGCAAATAGGCGAAAATCTTGCCCCATAACCTGCAACGCACGAGGGCCTGCCAGCAACATCGCGCTGACCGTGGAAATAAGCAAAATACTCAACATCACCCCAACTATCTTTGCGCCAGTTTCACCAAAGGCAAAACCCGCCACCACAAAGCCAATGTCGGCCTTACCCGCCATTGCAGACATGGGCGCAACGGATAAAAACATGGCGTGGAGCAGCAGATAAAGTACCGTCACCAGGGCGGTACCTATGATCAAAATTCGCGGCAACGCCTGGGCTGGATTTTTCACCTCACCGCTTAAATAGGTCGCCGCATTCCAACCGGTGTAGGCGTAGTTCACATAAATCAGCGCAACTGCAAACGCCCCTGTCCCCACCAGAGAGAAGTCTTGTACTGAGGGCACCCACTGCACCGCCTGCAATTGGTCTACCTGCCACCAGGCTGCGCCAATAAATACGAGAATGAGTAAAATCTTAATTGACGTAAAAAGTTGCTGAAAGTTAGCGCTCTTGCTGCGATTGCCAAAATGCAGAAAGCCGATAATGGCAACCATGCACAGGCCAATGGGCATAACGGGCGCGCCGGGAAAGACAGACTTGAAATAGGTCGCAGCGGTGATTGCCGCCGCCGCTGTGGGCGCAGAGAACCCAACGGTTACCGAAACCCAACCTGAAACAAACCCCGCACTTGGGTGATAAATGCGGCTAAGAAAATTGTATTCGCCGCCGGACCTTGGCAATGCAGCGCCTAATTCTGCGTAACACAGCGCCCCGCATAGCGCGACAATGCCGCCGATAAACCACAACGCCAAGATAATTGGCGCAGAACGGATGTCCAGCAACTGAAAGCCCAGGCTGGTGAAAACCCCAGTGCCAATCATATTGGCCACAACCAACGTGATGGCCGTGCGCGAGGAGAAAAAATCCGAGGATTGAGCCATCTAAAAACCTTAATTACAGAACTGACAACATCACGACCGAGGCCTAGAATAGCCGCTTAATGACCCTACTCACACCATAAGTTCGGATACGCACATGAACCAACCTAAAATCCGCCCAGCTACAGCTGAGGATCAAGCTAGACTGCTTGAGTTATTACCTTTACTCGCGGATTTTGACATCCCCAAAGCGCGGAAACCGGAAGATCTTTGGTTGGGCGATGTGCCGCTGTTAAAAGCAGTTCTAGCTGGCAATGCGAGTCAATCTTTTCTAGATGTTGCGGTCAACGAAGAGGATTTTATTTTGGGCTTGGTGCTGATCACCCTACGCGAAGAGTTGCTAAGTCATGCCCCAAGTGCCCACTTGGAAGCAATAGTTGTTGCGCCAGAGGCCCGCGGCATGGGACTGGGTAGGACATTGTTGCAACATACTGAAGACGCCGTTTCCAGGCGCGGTGCCCATTCTCTTTCACTGCATGTGTTCAACAAAAATCAGCGCGCCAAAAGCTTGTACACAAGCCATGGTTTTGACAATGAGCTCATTCGCGCCATTAAGTGGCTGGACCAATAAAACGACCGTTAGGTTAAATAACCCAACGGCCGTATGCGTCGTTGCAACAATCTACTCTTCGCGATAGTTGCCGGAGCGCTTTTCAAAGAAGGCGTTAACCGCTTCCATATGATCAGGCTCCGCATGGCAAACAGCCTGGAACGCAGCAGACTTATCCAGCAACTCATCCAATGTGGCATTTTGGCTGGCCCGCATTAACTGCTTGGTTAGACGGACCGCGTGCGGTGGGTTAGCGGCTATGCCTGCGGCAATCTTTTGCGCCCGCGCCACTAACTCTTCTGGTGCCACAACCTCAGACACCAATCCCATGCGCAGCGCCGCGTCCGCTTTCACTGGCTCTCCAGAAAAAGCCATCATGCACGCGTTGGAGTAGCCTACGGCTCTTGGCAAGAACCACGCACCGCCATCACCAGGAATGATGCCCAGTTTAACGAAGCTTTCAGCGAACATGGCCTTTTCACTGGCTATGCGAATATCGCACATAGTCGCCAAATCGCAGCCGGCGCCAACCGCTGGACCATTAACCGCCGCAATAATGGGCACATTCAACGCATAGATAGCACGAGGAATACGCTGAATACCACGTCTGTAAGAATCTGCTTGGTCATAGGGGTCGCCACTGAAAAGACCGGTGCGATCGCGCATGTCTTTAACGTTACCGCCAGCACAGAACGCTGAACCTTCACCCGTTAGGACCACTGCACGGATTGCTTTATTGTCATTAATCTCGTCGCAAGTACGCTCAAAATCCTCAAACTGATCCGGCCCGGTCAGCGCGTTGCGCGTATCTGGGCTGGACATAGTGAGCGTCAACACGTGATTGCTTAGATTTCTTGTTAGAAAGGTCATAACTACTCCATGGGTCTTAGCGGGCCAGAAAATGCTGGCGAAAATTTTGTCAGCGCGAAGTCTGCTTTTTTGTACCGTTGAAGGCAAGGCTGAAGACATCTACGAGTAATCGTGATATCTCCCATACAAGTCGACAAATACGCTTGTGACCTGACCAATATTCCGCCCATTCGCGCGAGCGCGTTATCGCAACTCATACGTTAAACTGTCACGCGCACTCTTAACAATGCCGCGAATAGCCGTATGCATAAGACCGGAAGCAGAGTGCGCTGATATGACGAGCATACGCAACATTAGCTTGGCCTGCGCATCCAGTTTGAGAAAGGAGTGCTCACTTGGATACTGACATTTTGATACTGGATCAGCACACGCTCAAAGATCTGGAAATCTTCGCTTCCAACGCAACAGAAAACTCTCTGTTCAAATTTTGCAATCTGACCCGAAGCGACGGCGGCGCGGATGTACTGTACCGGCGCATGCAAGCCCCCTGGTCGAGTGCTGTACGCATACAAAACACCCAAGCTGCGGTTGCCTTTGTCATGCAGCAGCGCGCGTGCTTTGCCAATATGCCATCTGCCTACGCAATAGATAGAACCCATGCGTATCTGCATGAAGTAATGCCGGTGATCACAGACCGCAATCTAATAGAATTTGGCTTTAGTGCCTTTTCGCTCCGCGCCAACCACGACCGCTACTATTACAAAATCATCACTGGCGTACAGGTCACCAATGGCCTCATTCGCAAGGCCAAAGCCTTCGTCAACCAACCCGCCTTAACCTCAGCCGCCGGTGAAGTAGCCCCCTACATTAATGAGATGCGCGAAATATTAGACCGGCCGCGTTTGAAGAAATTGGTGGATGATGATGTTGGCGGTCGGTTTTGGAAGATCCTCCGACTGGACCAAACTTTTCGCCTAGATGAAAAAGTATCCATCAGCCGAATTCTTAAACTTGTTTTTGAGATAGATGCCTTAATCGCAATGGCCGACGTCACAAGCCAAAACGGATTTGCCTTACCAGATCTTCAGGAAGGACCCTTGGCCGTGCACGCCGAAGGACTAACGCATCCTTTCGTACCCTCTCCGGTGCCGAACCCTGTGGCCCTAGATCAAAACCAACGCGTACTGTTTTTGACGGGACCCAACATGGCGGGCAAGACCACTTACCTGCGCGCCATTGCAACGGCGTTGTATTTTGCCCACCTAGGCATGGGGGTACCGGCGACCCGCTTCAGGTTCACGCCCGCACAACATTTGTTCAGTTCCATTTCATTGAGCGACGATTTACACAACGGTGTGAGTTACTTTCGCGCGGAGGCACTTCGAGCGAAAGCTGTTGCCCAAGCGATAGCAGATGGCAATAGAGTTATTGCGCTACTAGACGAGCCTTTCAAAGGCACTAACGTTAAGGATGCGCTAGATGCCTCCCGTGCAATTTTAGAGCGTTTTTCCACCAAGCAAGATTGTCTATTTATGTTTTCGTCCCACCTGATTGAGTTAAGTGATGAGATAACGGTGACCCAGCAAATAGATTGTCGATATTTTGAAGCAGACGAAAGTGAAGGCAAGCTGCGCTTCGACTACCTTCTACGCTCCGGCGTTTCCAGACAACGTTTAGGTATGCGCGTGCTCCGCGAGGAAGGTGTATTTGATTTGTTAGATAATAAAAACCCGACAACACACCGTTGAAATCTGCACATTGCCTTACGTTTCTCCACCGGCAAGTACACTGGGCATCAACGCAAGCGCGACTGAGGTCTTAGAGGCTTTAAAGCCGACGCTTTTGAATCTTACACACGCCGGCCCGGTCGTTGCCAAACTATTACAAAACTATTGCAAAAACTATTGCAAAAACCATTTCAAAAATTGGGTTAAGCAAATGCACCGCGTCGATAGCGCAGCATTTGCCCCGCACCCACACCGCTGTGTTGATCTCCTTCTAGCGCAATCTGACCATTCACTACCACCATGTCGATGCCGGCTGGCGCTTCCATGGGTTCATCATAAGTCGCTCTATCAATTACAGTGTCCGGTTGAAACAAAACCAAATCTGCGTGATAACCCGATTTAATCTCACCTCGCTCTAACATACCGAATGTGCGGGCAGATAATGAGGTCATACGTCTCACAGCCTCAGGCAAACTGAGCACCCCGCGTTCACGCACATAGTGACCTAACACCCTTGGGAATGTACCAAACAACCTTGGGTGAGGTTTACCACGAAGATCTGGAATACCGTCACTGCCTACCATCATGTCTGCATGAGCGAGGTTAGTTTCCACATCGTTCTCGTCGATAATGAAATGAATACAAAGCGTGCGATCACCGTTAGGCGCGGTCAAAATCTTTTTCACCAACTCGGTTAAACTGATTGCTTCCTCTTTTGCTATGTCGATCAACATGCGGCCTTCGTATTGTCGAAATGCTTTACAACTGGCAATACGCACTACCGATGCAAAATCTTCATTCACTCGCTGCAAATCAAAGTACTCAATCATACGACCACTACCTGCGGTGTAGGGGTATACGTCTAAGGTTACGCGCTGCCCTTGAGACAAGGCCACATCCACGCGAGCTAACGAGGCCTTAACTTTGCCCCAGTTTGGTTTGCCCGCAGATTTATGATGGGAGATATGCAGGTGCACATCGCTGGCCTTAGCAATGGCTAGGCTTTCTTCTACCGCTTCTATCAACTTGTCGCCTTCGTTGCGCATATGCGTGGTGTATAGCGCATCAAACGGTGCAGCCATTTTGGCTAGCTCAATGACCTCCGCCGTTTCACTGTAGCGACCGGGGCGATAAATAAGGCCGCTAGAAAAACCACAAGCCCCCTGCGCTAGCGCATGGCTTACATGTTCTTGCATCAAGGCAATTTCAGTATCCGTTGGCGCACATTTTTCTCCCCCCATGACCAGGGAACGCACTGTGTTGTGACCTACTAACATCATGTTGTTAATAGCGGGCCCTCGCTCTAAAGCCGCACCGAAGTAACCGTCAAGATCGGTAAACTGACCCTCTAGCCCGGCAAGAATGCCGCCACTTGCGGCAACGGAATCTTGTGTTGGGTCTGCGGGAATGGCGGAGAAACCGCAGTTACCACTAACCACTGTGGTCACACCTTGGGCAAGTTTAAACTCCATACCCGGATGGCGAAAAAAAGCGCCGTCATCATGCGCGTGAGTATCAATGAGTCCTGGCGCAAGCGTTGCGCCGGCTGCGTCTATTTCTCGGCCATTAGACGCCAACCCTTGCGTGACATTTCCCACTTCATTAATGCGTCCACCGCTGACACTGACATCGCCGGCAAATGCAGGCGCGCCCGTACCATCCAAAATATTTACATTGCGAAAAATTAACTCGTTCATTGTTTTACCTATAACTTTTTCTGTTAGTTCTTATATCTATTTAGCTCAATGCTGATCAAAGCCCGTAGTCGCTTTTATTGGTTCTTATCCACTCGCCTATTTGCTCACCAATCATGAAACAGGTGAGATTAGTATTGGCTCTAGGCACGCTGGGCATAATTGAAGCGTCTGCGACAACTAACTGAGTCACTTTGTGGCACCGACCTTTGTGATCGACCACTGCCATTGCGTCTTTTGCTGGCCCCATCTTCGCGGTACCGCATGGGTGGTATCCAGACCCAGAGAACTTACGGCATAAATTTTCCAAGTCCTCTTGAGCAACGCCACGGTTTAGATCGGGAAAAGTCACTGACTTAACCATCTCGGCCAGAGCGCCGGTTTGCGTAAATGCCAAAGTATCGCGCACACATTCAGCCAACCGGCTGGCATCTCGCGGATCCTCACAAAAACGGTTTTCAATGCCAGGCGCTTGCTTAGGGTCTGCGGAGCTAAAGGTCAGCCGCCCGCGCCCATATTGATACTCTAATACCGGCGCTAACATAAACATGGGCGCGCCACCCGGGCGTCCCGCAAAACTGATTTGCTCAATCTGTAGATCATTGCGCTTTTTTCCATCTTGAGCGGTGTAACGCAAAATGGTTTGAATAATGGGTTGATCAAAATCAATGAGTGAGGCGTCGTTCACTTCACAAATCACCCCCAACGCTGGGTGGTCAGATAAATTCTCGCCAACACCTGGCATATCCGCGACAAGCTCTACGCCCAAACTTTTTACCAGTGATTTAGCGCCTATACCTGAGCGAACGAGTATTGCAGGTGACATCAGCGCGCCCGCAGACAGCACAACAAGATTGGCTTTAATTACTCTTACCTCGCCCGCCGAATCCTCAACTTCGACACCGCAGCAACGACCATTCTCAGTAATTAGACGACGCGTTAGGGTGTCGGCTAGGACATCTAAGTTGGGGCGAATTCTGGCTGAGGCGAGATAACCTACCGCCGCTGATATACGCAGCCTGCCCAGCTTGTTCATGGGATGTGGCCCTGCTCCATAGCCGTCAGGGTCATTGGCGTCGGCGCAATAAGGGTAGCCCAACTCTTCAGCCGAATCTAAAAACGCCTGCTGTTGTTTGACCATTTCAGCGGGCGGATATCTGCGAATAGTTATTGGACCACTGTCGCCATGGTAAGACGCATCGGGAAAATCTAAATCACGCTCAAGGCGCTTAAACCCTGGCAATACATCTTGCCAAGTCCAGCCGGGATTACCTTGAGCTGCCCACTCATCGTAATCCTCAGGCATACCCCTTAACGCAATAGTAGTGTTCACTGCAGATGAGCCGCCGACAACCCTACCGCGAGGAAAACGATCTTTACGACCGTTTGTTGGTTCATAAACAAAACCCCAGTCATGATCTGAATAGGAATTGTTGTGGGAGTTTACCAAGTCATCTGGCGTATCTTGCAGCCGCTCGTAGTCTGGCCCGGCTTCAACTAATGCAACATGTAAATTGGGGTCTTCAGAAACCCGCGCTGCGATTGCACAGCCACTGCTGCCTGCACCGATAATCAGTACATCGTAATTGTCGACTTGTTGACGATATCCCACTTCACAACCTCCCTAGACTTAACCTTGCACGACCCTAATGATTCATTAAACCAACTGGGTCCCACTGATGCTAGGCTACTATCTAGTTCGATGCCAAGGGTAAAAATTGGCTGAGTTAATGCGGGAGAATCTGGGTGATCGCAGAAAAAGACATTACTGCTTTAATTTTGTGCGGCGGCGCAGCCACGCGCATGGGCGGTGTAGATAAGCCGCTACAAATGACAGAGAAAGCCGGTCTTGTGTTGCCAATGCTAGACCACGTTATCGCAACCCTCCCCGCCAATGCCCCCCTACTTATCAGTGCCAACCGCAGCCTTGACGCCTACGCCCTGCGTGGATCTGTAATTACCGACGGCGAGCAAAAAGGCTCTGGGCCATTGCTGGGCGTTTTAGCAGGCCTGCGCAGCGCACAAACCGAATGGCTACTTGTATGTCCGGGAGATATGCCCTACCTAGAACAAGGCTGGCATGAGGCCATTCGCCAGTTTTCGAGAAAAGGCGCTGAACACACTGTTAGCAAAAGCGATAGCCACACAGACGATAAAGCTAAAGAGCATGTTAAAAAGCAAGGCACAGAGAGCGTCAAAGAGAGGAGCAAAGAGAAGCATAGTGAGCCAAATAGCGTTGTCGTTCACGACGGCACGCGCCTACAACCCTTGCTATGCCTGATACGCACGTCTCGCGCAGATCATTTGCAGGCCTATTTGCAGTCTGGAGAATTCAGTGTGCACAGGTGGCATGCTTCTCTTCGCAGCATCACCATTAGCTATAAAGACACAGGACAATTTTTGAACATTAATACCTTTGCGGAATTACAAGAGAGCCGCGACTAGGCAGCCTGCGATGTTCAGCAGGTAGTAAGCGATGGATTAGGAAAGGTGTCTATGTCTTCCTCACCGGCACGAGGCGCAACACAGTCAAAATCTTTTTCGATGAGAATTTGCAAACCATTTACACTAAGCGGCTCGTCGCCGCCAAGGCCCACGTCGTCGGACTGACTCCACTGCGCAGCAAGATCAGCGGGAACTTTTACCACCAGTTGATGCTGGCCCTGCTCTAGGGCCATACCAGCGCTCACGCTATCGCCCTCAACAGACATTACGTAGCGCATCACAGAGCCGTCCGGAAAAGACGTAGATTCGATAACACTGCGCCCCTCGCCAATCATCTGAGTCTCGCTCATCGTGAGCCGAAGTCGAAGACTGTCGCCGAGCATGCGCAATTTCATCTCGTTATTTCACTCTGTACCAATTTGCGATTGAATATAGTTTTCTATGCCGGTTTTTTCAATCAATCCGAGCTGTGTTTCTAGATAGTCCACATGCTCCTCTTCAGATTCCAGAATGTCTTTAAATAACTTTCGCGACACATAGTCACCACAACGCTCACAGTGGGCAACCCCTTCGCGCAAATCTGGGAGCGCGATCATTTCCAGAGCGAGATCGCATTCCAGCATTTCTTTAACATTTTGTCCGATCATCAGTTTGCCAAGTTCTTGAAGATTCGGCAGCCCTTCTAAAAACAGAATGCGTTCCATGAGCATGTCCGCATGCTTCATTTCATCAATAGATTCTCCCATCTCATACTTGGCTAAACGCTTTAACCCCCAGTCATCGAGCATTTTGGAGTGCAGAAAATACTGGTTGATGGCAGTTAGCTCGTTTTTCAGAACCTTGTTAAGCAGAACTATTGTTTTTGGATCAAGAGTTTTCATTTCTCAAGTCTCGTATTTGGATGAGCGGCCAGAATGCATCAAGCCATCCGCAAAAGCAACAAAATACTCCCTAAGTTATTGATTTATAACGATAATCAATCGCATTGGCGAAAGTTTCTTATGTAGCAATAAGATCACTATTAAAAAACGTATTGCAAACGAGAATGATTACCACTTAGAATAGCATCTTGAGTTCAGCCAATGGATTTTTTTATGTTCGTGTGCATTTGCAACGCAGTCTCAGATCAACAAATAGCCGATGCGGTTAAAGCTGGCGCACGTGATATTGAAGACGTTCAAGAGATTTTGATGGTCAGCACCGCTTGCGGCACATGCAGACAAACTGCTGAAGCGGTCATCGCCAACACACTTTTGGAGACCGCTGCAGGACGCAGTAGACCAATGCATGCCAATGACATTGCAAACTTAGTTTACGCCGCTTAAAGCAACCCCTGCCCTAATCCCACTACGGCCTCACCTCAGCCGACTTCAGCCAATACGTATAACCTGAGCAAGAATCTACTTATTTAGGCACCGCGCCGTAGCCACTCAGTAACTATAAATAATGAAAACCCTTGAGGCGATGACACTCGACTCTACCTAGGTTGCCTGATTAGTACTCAATCTGATCATCCACTGCATGGCCGGTTTCGGGAATCAGCATAGAACGCTCAAAACTGATGATCTGATTGCCATGTTGGTTTTTACCAACGGTTTCTACCGTGACAATGCCCTGATGCGGCCTGCTACCGGACAGGCGTTTACTCAAAACCTTGGATTCCGCATAAATCGTATCGCCAATAAATACCGGCCCCGTTAAACGCACTTTATCCCACCCCAGATTTGCGATGGTTTTTTGCGAGATGTCTGAAACACTCATACCAGTAACGATGGAAATGGTAAGACAGGAATTCACCAACACTTGGCCGAACTCAGTTTTTTCGCCATAGGCCTTATCAAAATGCAGTGGGTGTTGATTCATGGTAAGCAGAGTAAACCAAGTGTTGTCCGACTCGGTAATGCTGCGGCCAGGCCGGTGCTCATAGACATCACCTACGACAAAATCCTCTAAGTACCTGCCATAGGACTCTCGGTACCGTTGTTCTCCCACTTGTTTCGCTTTAGCAACCACGCGCTTTCTCCTTTTTATGTTCTCAGCAGTCTGCCGCATCTGCGGCTGCCGTTAAAGCTATAGCGACGAGCCAAGGTTAAATTTCCCGCCACCACGCCACCCACCACACCTCTGAGGAATTATTGTTTATTGCCCACACGCGTCACTTCTATTAACGTGCATGCATGAATAAAACCCAGCCAATTGATTATATAGCGCGCACTAAAGCCCAATATGCGGCCCTGGACTACCCAGCGTATAGGTGGGTTGAGAACACTAACGCCGCGCCTTGGAGCCCGTTAAAGAAGCCTTTGAGTCAATGCAAAGTGGCCCTAATTTGCTCGGGCGGTATTTATAAAAAAGGGCAAATTGCTTTTCACTATGAAGACGACATCAGTTTTCGCATCATTGAATCTGATACCGCGCAAAGCGACTTGAGAATCACCCACTTTGCCTACGACATGACCGCGGCGCGCAATGATCCGAATGTAGTTTTTCCCACTCAGGGGCTGAAGGCATTGGCTGATGAGGGTGCAATTGGCGAGCTTGCGACAAACGCCTATACGTTTATGGGCGGTATCTACTCTAGCCGCAAAGTCAGCAGCCAACTGGCCCCAGAACTCGCTAATCGAGTCATTAAAGACGAGGTGGATGTAGTTGTCCTAGTACCGGTCTGACCCGTGTGTCATCAGTCCGTGGGACTGATTGCTAGACACCTAGAAGACCTTGGCATCACAACCGTTACTTTGAGCAGTGCGCGTTCAATCACTCAATCTGTGAACCCACCGCGGGCTGTGTATTTAGATTATCCGCTGGGCCAAACTGCTGGCCGTGAAGGTGATTTAGCTGAACAGAAGTACGTTATGCAGCAAGCCCTTTTGGCGGTGCAAGAGATGACTGAACCTGGCTCAATCAAAGATCTAGCATTGCGCTGGGCTGAAGATGATTCATGGAAAGACGGCGTAATGAGGCCCAAAACTCCAGGCAACTCAGACTCTGGAGATGACCGGTTGGGTCGCGAACCTACACCCCAGTATCAGTACCCTGAGGATGCAGACGTTGCCGACCCCAATTGTTCCAGCTGTGTGTTCTTGAACCCAGGCAGCTAACATCAAGTAGCTGCCAGCCTCTAAACAAAAGTTGGCTTAGACTTTGCCCTGCTTGCTGTTTAACGGGTCTGACGACCCTGACGTACCGGTTAAATCGCTCCAAGAACTGTCTCTTATACACATCTCCGAGCCCACGAGACCGAGGCTGATCTC
>OJGS01000369.1_pt1 | contig 15275 bp, 14 predicted proteins | sample 1594531 | NCBI WGS metagenome assembly OJGS01 (sample SAMN05416816, study PRJEB24817) | seawater metagenome | isolation source: Sea water | place: Canada:Atlantic | collected 2013-07 | reverse complement strand
CTACACACTGCATATCGTCGGCAGCGTCAGATGTGTATAAGAGACAGAAGCAGGCGAGTGGGTAAACCGTGGTGATCAGGTGTTGGAATTGGTTGCATTGGAACCGGTCAGGCTCGATGTAAATGTTCCTCAGGAAAAATTTTCCGATATCACCCTCAAAACACGGGTAGAAATTCTGCCTGATGCACTGCCCTCACGAAAACTTTCAGGAAAAATAACTGCTCTGGTACCCGTTAGTAATGCTCAGGCCCGCTCATTTTTAGTGCGTATTGTTATCGATTCCGCTGATGCAACACTGCTTCCTGGTACGTCCGCCAGTGCAGTGCTTTATCTCGGTAGCGATGAAAGAAAAGGTTATCGGGTTCCTCGTGATGCGGTGTTGCGCCATCCAGACGGCGGTCGAAGTGTATTTATTATCGATGAAAACAATCAGGCGCATCGGCGCAACGTCGAAGTCGGCAGAGAAGATTCGGATGGAATAATTATTACCGATGGCTTAACCGCAGATGATTTAGTGGTGGTCCGGGGCAATGAGGTGCTTCAGGAAAATGATGAAGTAGAAATTGTTCGCGACGATAATAAAAGGAATTAATCCCGCATGTTAGAAGCGCCTATTCGCAATGGCAAACTACTGACCGTCATTGTGCTTATTGTTTGTGTATTAGGTATTGCCGCCGCACGTTTAATACCCGTCCAGATGATTCCGGATCTGGATGTCCGCACTATCAGCGTAGTCACTCAATGGCCTGGTGCCACCCCGCAGGATATCGAAAAAGAAATCCTTATCGAACAGGAAAGGTACCTGCGGAATATTCCCAATCTCCGCCGTATGGAAGCATTTGCTGAAACCGGCGAAGCTTTTATAGAGCTGGATTTTCCATTTGGGGTCGGTATCAACGAAACGTTAATCGAAGTCTCCAATGCATTAAGCCAGGTTCCCAGCTACCCGGAAAATGTCGATCAGCCAAGTATTCGCAGCAGCTCTTTTTCGGAAAATGCATTCATGTATTTTGCGATATCACCATTGCCCGGCAACCCGCTGAATCTCAACATCGACATGATTACCGACTTTATCGATGACAACGTTCGCACGCAGATGGAACGCGTGCCGGGGGTTTCCGAGGTACAGCTGCGTGGCGGGGCTGAACGGCAAATGCAGATCTTTATTGATTCCGCCAAACTGGCCCAGCGAGGGTTAAGTCTGACTCAGGTTCGTGATGCGATACGGGCCCGTAACAGCGACACCTCTGCCGGTGATTTGAATGATGGCAAAAAACGTTATTTGCTCAGAACCATTGGACGCTTTGAATATAAACAGGAATTGGAAAACCTCATCCTGGCACACCGCAATGGTACGGATATTCTGTTAAAAGATATTGCTACCATCAAACTCGATCACTATGAAGTCCGCCAAGTTGCCGTAGTGAATGATGAACAAGCCTTGACGATGGCCGTTAAGCGCGAACCCGGCTCAAATGTAATTGATATCAAATACGCCATGATGGAAGTGGTCGAAGAAATACGGCGTGATCTATTAAACCCTAACGGGTTAGATCTGGTACTAATCGGAGATGATGTCCGCTATGTAGAGTCATCAATTCAGAATGTTTCACAAAACCTGCTGTTAGGGGCTTTGCTGGCCACCTTTATCCTGTTTTTATTCCTGCGCAGCCTGCGCGGTACGTTAATTGGCTTGATGGGAATGCCTGTTTGTATCATTGCCGCCTTTTTGGGGCTTTTGGTATTTGATCGGACGATCAATGTTATTTCCCTGGCAGGAATTGCCTTCGCCATCGGTATGACAGTTGATAACACCATCGTAGTGCTGGAAAGCATTGAACAGGCCAGGCGGCGGGGACTGGACCGAATTGAAGCAGCAATTGTGGGAGTTCGGGAAGTCTGGACGGCCGTACTGGCTTCCAGTATGACCACTATCTTGGTGTTTGCACCAGTGTTGTTTGTGCAGGAAGAAGCCGGACAATTATATTCCGATATCGCGATTGCTATTTCCGTAGCGATTCTTGCCTCAATGTTATTTGCTGTAGGCGTTGTTCCGGCTGCCTGCGCTCGTTTTGGTCTTGGAAAAAGTACAGGTACGCATGAAGATCTGCATCGTCGGGGGATTATACTGCATGGCGTTAACTGGTTAACCAAAGGCCCCGTCAGACGTTTAACAACGATGGCTGTTACGGTGTGTGCCACTTTGGTAGCCGCGTGGCACCTGATGCCCCCTGCAGAATATTTACCGGAGGGAGAGGAACCGAAAGCCTTTACCAGCATGATTCCACCGCCTGGCTATAATCTTTCTGAAATGTTACGCATCAGTGAAGAAGTCATTGAAATTCTGGCTGATGCCAAAGGCGCCGATCCGGCCCTGTTTGATCAGGGTGAGGCCCCTATCCCCTCGCTCGCCTATTATTTCATCCGAACCTCTCCAACCGGATTACGGGTACTGAGTGAGCCCACCAGAACTGAAGATATCATTCCGATGATGAATGCCTTAACCGATTTATTCGAGAGTTATCCGGGTATGCGGGCGTTTTCAGGTCGTGGCTCGATTATCTCCAGCGATCAGGGCGGAACCCGTGCCGTCAGTCTGGATATTGCCGGACCGGATATGGAAAGTCTCTACAGTACGGCTGAGTTTGCTCTGAAGCGGGCCGAGAGATTGTTTGAAAACCCTCAGATTGACTCCATTCCAGGATCGTTATCGCTGGATCAACCGTTAATTGAAATTCGTCCACGCTGGTCACGGTTAACTGAAACCGGTTTTACTGCTGATGATTTTGGTTATGCGGTGGCCGCACTAAGTGATGGTGCATTTGTTGATGAGTTTTTTATCGATGACGACAAAGTGGATATGTTTTTATTCAGTACCGCTGGCCAGCAGCAGAATCTGTCCGGGCTTGCCGGTTTACCCATTCTAACGCCCAATGGGGATGTTATACCGTTAAATGCATTGGCCGATCTGGAAGAAACGGTTGATAGTGCCACACTTCGTCGGGTTGATAGTCGTCGTACGGTCACCTTACTGATTATCCCGCCCCGTGATGTAGCACTAGAAACCGCTGTGAATAAGGTTCGCAATGAAATGATTCCAGCAATGCAGACTGAGGGTGAGGTTGCCAAAGGCGTTAATCTGTCGATTTCCGGTGCGTCAGATCAATTGGATGCTACCCGGGAATCTTTATCTGAAAATCTGCTGGTGGCGGTCATTCTGATTTATCTGGTGCTGGTAGCTATTTTCTCGCATTGGGGTTATCCATTGATTATTTTAACTACGGTGCCATTGGGGATCGCGGGGGGTATTGTTGGTCTGGTGGGAGTGAATGCTTCGGGCAGTTTATTGAATGCGATGGGATTACCGGCCATTATTCAGCCGTTTGATATGATTACCATGTTGGGGTTTGTCATTCTATTGGGTACGGTAGTCAATAACCCCATCCTGATAGTTGAACAGGCCAGACGCAATCTGGCCGATAAGGCAATATCAATACATACAGCGGTTAATCAGGCAGTGGCAACGCGGTTACGACCAATATTAATGTCAACGCTAACCACTATTTTTGGCCTGGCACCACTGGTTTTTATTCCTGGTGCCGGTACCGAGCTTTATCGAGGTGTCGGTATAGTTGTATTGGTTGGGATTGCTGTTTCTACCCTGATTACACTCACTTTCCTACCCAGTTTACTGGTCACAGTATTATCGTGGACACAGAGACAACATCCGGTACAAGCTCATTCAGCTGAGACAGAATCCTGATCAACAAAAATCAGTTTATCTGTTTCAAAACCGCGTTGTGAGGCTTCATTGATAAAGTCGGCGATAACCTCATCGCTGACTTGTGGGCTACGGGCTAATAACCATAAATAGCCGTGATTAGGTCCTGAAACAAACGCGTATTGATAGTCCTGTTTATCCAGTCCAAACACTATATAACTGCCATAAAATGGGCCGAAGAACGAAACTTTAAGCTGGCCGATATCACTGGATTGAACAAATTTAGCTTTTCCCTCTGCTTCTTCCCACTGGTTTTCTGCAGCATTAAACCCACGATTAATCACTTGAACATGACCATCTTCATGCAGACTGTAATCCGCCGTCACCGAGGTTAACCCCTCTTCAAACGAATGATCCAGACGCGCTATCTCATACCATTTACCCAGATAACGATCCAGTTCAAAACCGATGACCGGTTCGACGCCTTCCGGTGTTCCGGTACAAGCCGTTAACATTAGAGTTAGCAATAAAATTTTATATAGACGCATATTTCACATAGCCCTGGTTACCATGAGATTTTATTTTAAAGAAGTTGTATGTATCAGACCCTGAATTCAGCTGATATTTCCAGGATAATTGAAATGGCGTGGGAAGATCGCACCCCTTTTGAGGCCATTTTGCAGCTTTATCGATTGCCGGAACAAGAGGTGATCAAATTAATGCGCCGTGAAATGAAACCGGGATCGTTTCGTTTATGGCGTGCTCGTGTTTCAGGTCGTAAAACCAAACATCACGCCTTACGAAATCCTAATATTTCTCGAGCTTATTGCCCCACGCAATACAAACCCCGTTAGATCCTGCCACAACGGGATTTTTTTAATTGTTTAGACTGCTAAAAAAGCTCTTACGGCAATATAGACACAACTTAACCAGCCCACAATAAAAATCAGACTACGGAAAAGAGCCAAATCTAACGCGTAGAAGATTGGATGCAAAACGCGGCAAGCTAAGAACAGGATAGCGGCTCCACTCAGTTCTCGTAAATTTACACTGGAATAAAATGCCAGCAAGGTAACAGCTGAATAAAATATTAACGCTTCCCAGGCATTTTTTTGTGCTGCCAATATGCGAGCGGCAACACCGGTCAGTTCTGCCTGTTGTTCTCTGGGATGCCGATTGTCAAATTTATCAACTTGCTTGTAACGCAAGTATCCCCCGATAAAGGCTAATATCATCGGAAAAAACGTGACGATAAATAACACAATGAACAACGCAGGCATGTATGACTCCAGGCAGCAAAAGTTAGGGGTATTTAACTGAAATCTGCTGCAATTTTCAGTTGGTTATAATTCTTTACAAAAAGACTACAGATCTCCGGGTCGAACGCTTTCCCGGATTGATCAGATATATATTTAAGTACTTCATCTTCCGGCCAGGCATCTTTATAAACTCGACGATGATAAATCGCATCCCAGACATCCACTATCGAAAACAATCTGGCATCAAAATGGATCTGCTTACCTTGCAGGCCCTGTGGATATCCCAAACCATCCCATCGTTCATGATGTTCATGTGGAATCATCAGATACTGACACAGAAAATCGTTTTTAGACAAAATATCATGGGCAATTTGTGGATGCATTTTCATGATTTGCCATTCTGCATCGGTTAGTTTGCCGGGTTTGGTCAGTATGGCATCCGGAATTCCAATTTTACCGATATCGTGCAGGATTGCACCGTAGCGAATCGATTCAAGCTGTTTTTCATCAGCAATGCCTGATAGTTTGGCTAATTCTAAGGTCATTCGAGTCACTCGTTCAGAATGATCTCTGGTTTCCTTATGCCTTACATCCATAACATGGATCCAACCGGTCACCGCTTGTTCAATGCTGTCGAGGATTTTTTTGTTGGCCAACTCAATTTTATTAAAGTCATGACGAATCAATACAAACAAAAGAACTGTCGTGACGATTATGAATAACCAGCCTTTAAAGTGTTGTATCTGGGTAATGCCGCGTTCGCCGGAAAACAAATATTCTACGGTGATATCTGATAAAAAGATCCAGGCAATGCCAACCAGTAAATAGGCCAGCACAACTCGATAATGGGGAGGTAATTTCAAACGTTTACTCTTTTAATTTGTGGAACAGTCTTATCGATACATACAGGTTTATTCTGAGCGTTTTTCATCCAGAAACTGTAAAAGACGATGCCAGGATTTTTCGTCGGCCTCAGCATGATACCGATCTATGCCAAATACGGTAAAAGCATGATCAGCTCCACCATAAGCAATCATTTCGTTAGGTACGTTAAAAGCTTCAAGCTGGTTGCTGAGCTCCGCAAACTCTTGCATGCTAATAGCCTTATCTGCGGCACCATGCAAAATCAGGATTTCAGTTGAAGAATCAGCATAATCCTGACCTGGAGGTGTTTTTAAACCACCATGAAAACTGACAACACCTTGCAGATCTTCTCCAGCACGTGCCATTTCCAGTGCAACAGCACCACCAAAACAATAACCTATAACAACGGTTTGCTGTCGATTGGCGCCTAATTCAGCAGCTTTATCTAAAGCGCCCTTTATCAGTTGACGCATCTTCTGCCGATCCTGGTACAGCTCACCGGTATGCTGCTTTTTATCTTTATCCTCTGTGGGCCGAATACCTTTACCAAATAAGTCCACCGCAAATACTGCATATCCCTCTTCTGCCAGCATATTGGCACGTTTGATTTCGTAATCCGTCAAACCGTCCCAGTCGTGTATCAATAGTACTAGAGGAGCATTATCTGCAGCACTGGTATAAAAGCCTTGATAGGTTTCCCCATTGACCTGGTAATCAATATTTTCTGCAACAGCAGTCATTGAGGCACCCATCAGTCCCAGTAATAAACATCTTTTCAACGACATGATTTCTCCTTACCAAACACAGAAGTAGGTTAATGTGACCAAAATGCTGGCAAAGAGTTGGCCAGAATCGCCAAACGTTTTAGTGATCCTTGTGGTAACGCACCACTCTGTCGACCTCGTTTCTGGATCCCATAATCACTGGTACCCGTTGGTGAATGCTTTCGGGTTGTATATCCAGAATCCGTTCGGTGCCGGTTGAGCTTAACCCGCCTGCCTGTTCAACAATAAAACTCATCGGATTGGCTTCGTACATCAAGCGTAATTTGCCACCCTGCTTGGCTATTTTGGAATCTATCGGATACATAAATATGCCGCCTCGGGTCAGCACGCGATAAACCTCAGCAACCATTGACGCAACCCAGCGCATATTGAAATTTTTCTCGCGCTCACCCTCAGTACCTTTAATGCATTCATCAACATATTTTTGAATCGGAGCTTCCCAAAAACGCTGATTGGACATATTAATGGCAAACTCGGCGGTATCTTTGGGAATACGCATATTGGGATGGGTCAGAATAAACTCACCGACATCACTATCCAGCGTAAATCCATTGACACCATTCCCAGTAGTCAGAATCAACATGGTGGCCGGACCATAAACGGTAAAGCCGGCACAAACCTGCTCAGTGCCTTTCTGCATAAAGTCTTTTAATGTCGGATTTTTGCAATCATTAGGGCAACGCAAAATGGAGAAAATAGTACCTACCGACAGATTAATATCAATATTTGAGGAACCATCCAGAGGATCAAAGCAGATCAGATATTTGCCTTTGGGAAATTTGCTGGGGATCTGAATAATTTCTTCGATTTCTTCAGAGGCCATGGCAGCCAGATGGCCTGTCCACTTCAGATGATCAACCATTACTTCATTGGTAATGATATCGAGTTTTTTCTGCGTTTCACCCTGCACATTTTCACTGTCAGCATAACCGCCAAGACCAATAATATTGCTGCGGCTGACCAAGTGAGAGATTTTTTTGCAGGCACTAACTACATCACTTAATAATCCCGTCAAATCACCAGTTGAATCGGGGTGAGATCTTTGTTCTTCAACGATAAATTGATTAACCGATTTGCCGATATCAGACATGGCGTTTCTCTCTTTGACTATTTATTTTCTGGGAGTTGAGCTGATGATTCGCAGCTGTTAATAAGAGAGTAAACCAGTGGCAGTGAAAATGCCAAGAGCAGTTCAATGGGGTTTCAAAAACGGCGGGGATTAGACATGCTAATCCCCTAGTAAATAGCCTTAAATCTTAACGAGAATCTCGCCCATGCCAATGCCACCGACATCGCCAGCGTATCGTTGTACCCGGGAAAATCCTTCAACATTGGCAAACTTGCTATCCAGTTTTTTAAATGAAGCAAACATCAATGGTAAAAATGCCAAGGTATGTGAACCACAATCATTAAAGTTTGCAGTGATGCCATGCTGCGGCATTTTAGGTAACAATATCGTGCCGCGTTTCATGGCATACCCCAAATGTTTACCGACATCCCCCAATACCGCGATGGTGCCGGAAATCATCCGTGAACCGCAGTATTCGCCCGCATTACCTTCAATCAGGATCATACCGCGGCGCATATGATCGCCGGTGCGTGCTCCGGTATTACCCGTGACAATAATAATGCCGCCAGTCATACCGTTTTTATATCCGCTACGAGCCGCGCCGACAAAATCTCCGGCATTACCGTTAATCTTTATTTGACCGCCTTTCATTTCACAGCCGGTGTAAATAATAGTGTTTCCGGTGATTTCAATATTTCCACCGGTCATAAACTGCCCGAGATAAGCACCGGCATCACCTTCGATGGTAATCCGCCCCTGACTCATGGCATGACCGATATGATCCAGTTTGGCTGAGCTGTTTTCAAAGCGAATATCATTTACATCATCACCACTGATATCAAACAGTTCCTCAACTGGCAGTGTTAAACGACCACTCACCAGTTCAATCGCAGCAATATCTGCGACATCTTTCCCTGCCAGCTTATCCGGTGTTAAAGGAGAGCAATCAACACGTTGTGCCAAATCCGTTTTGAGTTTAAGAGTCAGTGCTTTCATGCCATGATCTCCTGCAGATGAAAGTGGAATGGACCCAGTTTGCCACCATAGTTACCAGCACTGATTCGGCGAATACCGTTTTCAGCGCCTAAATCACATGCCGCCTGAATGCCGACACGCATGGCTTTATCAATATCTTCTTTGCTCAATCCATCAATAACGATTTCCATAACGGATTCGACTTCTGGTGAACATTCGGATTTTGTCTGACCTTTCAAGGTCGGACAAAATGCATCATTGGTTGAGGCGTTTAACGCTTTATATTTGGAACCCACTTTTGAACCACTGCGGACCACACCGCCCGGAAACGGCATAATGATATTTGGCAGTTGTTTCATGGCCTTAACAGCTGCTTCACACGCTGCCAGTGCCTGGGGCTGGGACTCGGCAAGAATCAGAAAATTACCACCACCAACAGAGGAAACCACGCCGGTATTTTCCTGGGTCAGAAATTCTCCATCCATCACCGGAATACGCCAGTAACGTTTACCATCAATCATTTTTGATATCTGATAACCATCACCAAAGAAACGCAGGTTTTTACCCAATGCAATTTCTTTACCATCTTCACCTTCAATCCCTGAAAATAAAGCAGATGTCGGCGAAGTTAAAACACACTGTCCAGCGCGGGTTTCAACCTGTTTCGCCAGTCCTTTACCACCCATGGCAAAAATCAGACACGCAACACCGGGACGGCCATCAGGGGTTTCAGAAGGCTCTAATGTTCGTTCAATGGAGGCCTCACAACCGCAGGCAATAACCGATGTAGCAAAACCGGTGAAGGCAGTAGCTGAATGCATTGCCCATTCCAGATTCTGAGCGGTAATGATAATTCGCGTTCCTTTCATCGGAAACGCTTCAGCAAAAGTTTTATCAATGCTGACGCCATTGATGATCATAGTCTGCCTCCCTTATGCAGCGGCTGTATCGTTAAGCTACCACGACCATCATCGACGATTTCGTCGTTACTGATTTTGAAGTTGCTCATTTTCAGGGTATGGAATTTATCAAAATATTGTTGCAGCGGTTTTTCAATGCTGACGTCATATTCCGGTTTCACCACATGGGTGGTACCCCAGGTAATTTTGATGACCTGACCCTGCCGCACCACCATTTCACCGTCTTTAAAGACATAATCCGGTTTTTCAAACATCTTTTCGCGATCGCTGTTGTCGGTGTAGACGGTAATATCCGCCGCTGCACCAATTCCCAGATGTCCACGATCCGCCAGACCAACCAGTTTAGCCGCACCAGCCCGGGTCATAATGGCAATTTCATATAATGAGTATTCGCGATCCAATGAAGCCAGATGGGTGGCTTTCTGTGCTTCCGGATGCAAGGTAGACAGCATATCGTTACGGAAAGATTTATCCATCAACAACTTAATCAGATGTGGATAACTGGTAAACGGTGCACCATTTGGATGATCGGTGGTCAGGAAAATGCGCCATGGATCATCGACCATCAAGAAGGTTTCCAGACCTATCATCCATTGCAATGCATTCACATAACTTTGGTCTTTGTACTTGAACGGTACAACACCACAACCCGCTTCACATTCGATATCCATACACACCCATTTATTTGGATGTGCATGTGGTGCACCGGCGAACTGACGCATATTGTCGCCAGAAGCGGTTACTGTCTGGCCGAACAGTATCTGCCCGACATCCACGGTAATGTTTTTATGTTTATTAATCGCCTCAGCAATTTCAGCCGCACCCGAGGAGAATTTGAAATCTCCTTCAGTACCGTAACTGTGAAACTGAATATGCGTCAGATGCATCGGCACGCCTTCAGCACCCTGAATGGTATCCAATGTGGTTTGCATATTGCCCGGTACACCCAGATTACAGCCATGTACATGCAATGGATGTGGCACGCCGATTTCCTGCACAGCTCGAGACAATCTATGCAGAATATCGCGGGGTGTGACGCCATAAAAATCATTTTTTTCGTCTAAATCCAGCTTACGCTGATTAAATTTAAAGGCGCTGATACCGCCCGGGTTAACCACTTTGAGGCCTACTGCCTGCGCGTGGTTAATTGTCCAGGCGACATAGTTATTAATCGCTTCCTGATCAGAATTGGCCGCCATCATCCGCAGCAGAAAGTCATCACTGCCGAGCATCACATAGCCACCTTTATCAATGATAGGTGTGTCATGCATTTCCATATGGGCCTGGCGGGCATTAATCGGTAATACGGCGGGTTCAAAGCCTGCGGTATACCCCATCTCTGCGTAACGATAACCTGTCGTCAAAGTGCTTGGAGCAGCATGGCCAGTGCCGGAACGTAACAGTTCGGTGCGTTCATAAACTGCTTCAGCATGGTCTTCCGGTAACATGGTACGGGCAATATTGACTTTACCGCCGCCGATATGGGTATGCATATCAATAGCGCCGGCCATAATGACTTTACCACTAACATCTATTTCTTCATCGACCCGACCATCGGTGGGTTTTTCGACAATTCGTCCATCTCGGATATAAATATCCCGCACTACATCATTTACATCGTGTGCCGGGTCAAAAATACGTCCGCCGGTTAATTTTAAAAGCATCTTTCTCTCCGTTTACAGGGCCTGTTCGACCGCACTGAGAACTTCAAACACGCTGGGTAAGCCGCTGTCGCGTAATTTTCTGAGTGGCACTGAAACCACACTGTCGCTGCGGAAGGTTCGCCCTTCGTGATCAATACCAGGAACACCCACGGGAATATAGACTTCCGGTTCCGTTTCAAACTGCATACCACTGCGTCCAAGCACAATGGTATTTGCCGATGATTGAGGTGGGGTCACCGCTGTATTGAAACTGGATACCCAGATCAAAAGATCACTTTCATCATTCGCTAGAATACGTCTACTGTCGTTCAAAAACGGATCGTAATCCGGAAAACGACGATTAAACGTAGTACGCATTGGATATCCGCTTTGCCAGGAAGCCACTGCATTTACCGTGGTATCGCCTTCTTTTCCGCCTATCGGCAGACCGTTACTGCGTGTCGTTGCATTGATCTCTTTGATCATTTCACAAACGTTTTGGATGGTCGCTTCTGCATGATCAATATCTAACTGTCCGGCTGACCAGGTCACTACTGAATATTTAGCGGCATTTAACTTGTCTGCCAGCGCGGATAAATCACTCACGGCAACGCCCGCGACGGTTTCAGCTTGAATCTGTTTACCTTTTACTAAAGCACGTAAAACAGATACGACTTCCGGTAAATCGGCATTATCACAGGCTATAACCTGGGCTTTTTTACCATTCGGTGAAGTGGAAGCGTCACCACTAGGTGTTTTACCTAAATAAATAACTTCACGAGACTCAATATCCTGACCGAACATACTTTCCTTGTTCCACACCATGCGTTCGTAAAAACGTGGAAAAGTAGATTCAATATCAGTACCGACAAGCACTAATAAATCCACCCGGTTTCTGACTTCTGTCAGTGTGGTGGTCATATAGCCCGTATCCTGTAATACCAGAATATTGCGAAATGCGGCTGGAGAATAATAACTGTCAATGGTGGCGCCACTTTTATCGGCAAGCGCCATTGCTGCGCGTGCACCATTCAAGTCTGTTCCGAGACCGGCAATTAACGGTTGTTTGCTGTTAATCAGTAAATCAGCAATATGCGAAACGGCTTGATCCAGCGTGACCTCTTTACCGTGAATTCGTGGCTGTGTATCGGTGATTGGAGTTTCAAAACCGGGTCGGGTGACAGCATCGCCATTTTCCAGCACTTTAACAGTATTGCCGTTGACCTCTATCGTCAGATCATCGGAGGCTATTCCACAAAATGGACTGGCAACTTCATGCCAAACGGTGGCCGTACTGTTTTCTGTCATATCGCTGTCCTCGATAGTTCTCAATTAAATACACTGGGGCCATTTTAACCTGCTTCAAGTCCAGCCGGACGTTCAGCTGAAAATGTGCACTGGGTTATCCATGCTTTGCCCTTAGCAGGAGTGAATCAATATTATTGTCTCGTAGTTGTTTCTGTAATGCATCGGCCTTACTTCGCCCTACCACTGGCCCAACCTGCACCCGATGCCAGGTATCGGTATTATCAATTGTGACGGTTTGTACTTTTGATTCAATACCTAAAAAGGCTAATCTGGCCCGAAAACCATCTGCATCTTCAAGTTTTTTGAACGACCCCACCTGAATCATATAGCTTACGGCATCTGCAGGTGGTTCAGCTGCGGCCTGCTGGGTTTGCTCGGGCGCTGCCGAAATTTCTTCAGGTGGAGAGGAAACGATTGGTTTCTGTGGTTGATTGGCAATCGTTTTAGGCTTTTCTACCACCACCTCGGTTTCGGGTAATAACGTATAAAAATCAAAAGTGGGTTCCACACTCGCTTTCTTTTGCTGTTGCTGAGTGGTTTTTGCCTGTTGTTTATCTGCTGGAACATTTTCTTTCAGGTGCAATAAAAACATCACAAAAACACCCACAGCAAAACTGATTAACATTGGTCCCCAAGGCATACTTCCACCTTGTTTTGAAGACTGTTTACGAGTATTTCTTCTGGTTGCCACAAAAAAACCTCTTACATTGATTGTGGCGCTGAAACGCCCATTAAACCAAGGCCATTGGCAATCACCTGCCTGACGGCAGTGATCAGCGTCAGTCGTGCCTGACTTAAGTTAATATCATCTGTCATAAACTGGTGAGCGTTATAGTAAGTGTGAAAATCACGTGCCAAATCCATTAGGAAATGCGCCAACAAATGGGGGGTATGCGTTATCGCTGCCAGTTCCACCACTTCGGGATAACGTGACAACATGGTAAACAAAGCCTGTTCATGATCTTCGGTCAGTAAAGACAGATTCTGTAATCCTGTCTGTTCATCCCAATTCATCTGCCTTTCTGCCAGTTGACGGAAAACACTGCAGACACGTGCATGAGCATATTGAACGTAATATACCGGATTATCATTACTTTGTGATTTTGCCAGTTCAAGATCAAAATCCATATGCTGGTCAGCACCACGCATCACATAAAAGAAACGGGCAGCATCTTTACCGACTTCGTCTCGCAGTTCGCGTAATGTGACAAACTCTCCACTACGGGTCGACATACCGACTTTTTCTTTACCACGGTACAACACAGCAAACTGCACCAGCAAAACCTTCAGCTTGCTGACATCCTGATTGAGCGCCTCCATGGACGCTTTAACCCGCGTTATATAACCGTGATGATCGGCGCCCCAGATATCAATAATCTGATCAAAGCCTCGATTGAATTTATTCAGGTGATAAGCAACATCAGAAGCAAAATAGGTTGCCTGACCATTGTCACGAACCACGACCCGGTCTTTTTCATCACCAAAATCAGTGGATTTAAACCACCAGGCACCATCCTGCTGATAAAGCATATTGGCGGCTTTCAGTTGTTCAACAGCTTTATCAACGACACCGGATTCCACCAGTGAACGCTCAGAAAACCATTCATCGTATTCGGCGCCAAACCCAGCCAAATCATTACGAATATCATCCAAAATGGCATTGAGGCCCAAATCAAACAACTGACGATACATATCTGCACCGAGAAGACTTTTGGCCTGTTGGGTCAACCCATCGATATGCAGCTCTTTATCACCACCTTGGGGTTCATCCGCCGGAACACCATCAAAAACCACAGATACCGGATGTAACAATGCATTTCCATGCTGTTGTTTTAATGTTTCAGCAATATCTAAAACATATTCACCACGATATCCGTTACTTGGGAAAGTAAACTGCTCGCCACATTTTTCCAGATATCTCAGCCAGACACTGGTGGCCAGAATATCCATCTGACGACCGGCATCATTTACGTAATATTCACGGTGAACATCAAACCCTACTGCTTTTAACAAACTGCTGACCACGGAGCCATAGGCCGCGCCACGTCCATGACCGACATGCAATGGTCCGGTCGGATTGGCCGAAACAAACTCCACCTGAACTTTCTGACCATTGCCGTAATGGCTCAGACCAAATTGACCGGCTTTTTTCAAGACATCTGCCACGACCTGCTGTCTTGATTTCGCGGATAAGCTGAAATTAATAAATCCTGGACCGGCAATTTCTACTTTCTCAATCATTTCATGCTGGGGAAGCGCATCAACAATCAATGTCGCTATTTGCCGAGGATTCATTTTGGCGGGTTTGGCTAATACCATCGCAATATTACTGGCGAAATCACCATGACTACGATCTTTGGTTCGCTCCAGCTGAACATCAGCCGATGAAACATCTGCAGGAAGGCTTTGTTGGGAAATCAACGAAGCTAAAGCACTTTCAATAAGTTCTTTTAATTGGTCTTTCAAGGTAATGCAGTCCGGATAACAGAATTGTGATGGCGCATTTTAACCGATCAGACTAGCGGATGACATCATCGAGCGGATTAGATTAATTCAGTAGGATCGATGTCAATCGACCAACGTCCTTTTCGCGCCAGTTTAAGCTTGCTGACGGCTTCGATATGCTGATCGATTAATTGGTGCAACGATGCACGATCTGCGGATCGCATCAGCAATTGTGCCCGATATCGACCGGCACGTTTTTCCATTAAAGCTGGAACCGGTCCTAAAA
>OJGS01000368.1_pt1 | contig 15286 bp, 16 predicted proteins | sample 1594531 | NCBI WGS metagenome assembly OJGS01 (sample SAMN05416816, study PRJEB24817) | seawater metagenome | isolation source: Sea water | place: Canada:Atlantic | collected 2013-07 | reverse complement strand
AGATCAGCCTCGGTCTCGTGGGCTCGGAGATGTGTATAAGAGACAGCTATATCAACAACCTTTATGCGCTTGAGCGACGCTATATCATCCGCCAGCTTTGCACGGAGTGGAAAGGGTGCCAAGTCGCCAAGGTTTTGCAAAATTTCTTCTGCGCTGATTAATGCACGTAAAGCGAAAACAGTATCTCGCTGCATTACTAGTCGACGGTTTGCCTCGCGCAGCAAATAGCCCGCTTCCGCTAGTCGCCATTTGTTCGGTGTTGTTGGCTTACTTGCTGTAACCAATTCTAATCCGGTTTGTAGGTCTGCCTCAGCGTTACTTAAACGCTGTTCAATTTGTCCTTCTAAATCACCCTTCAGCTCACGCTGACTTTTTTCCAAAATACTTTGTGCGGAGGACAACTGATCTGTCACCTTGGCCGAAAAAATTTGGCGGGCCTTGTCATTTTCGACCATTGCCTTTTCTAGCGGGCTGTCCTGTATCAACTGAAGGTAAAGGAAACCTGCTAACGTCAAGCCACAACCTGCTAGCACGAAGGTCAAAAATAAAAAAAATCGACCCGAGGCGCTCATTCTGTTTTTACTCAATGATGCCTCTTTTGGCTGAGGATTTGGCTGCGCCCGCCGCTTTGGATCGTTGGAGTCGACGTTTTCTTCATGCATTTTCTATTCTCGCAAGTGCGTTCAACAAAGATTGAGCGTCCATACCTTTGGCATTAACCACTCCGGAGAAACCTAATTCTAAACTAAGATCGGCCACTCGGTCAGACGGGACTATAAATTTGACCGACGCGCTGCCACCAAGTGCTCGCCAGGTGTTGGCGGCAGCTATAAAGCCGTGGGTAGAACCAACAAGAATTACGTTCGCGTTGGCAATGGACGGGTTCTCTATGGACCGAACGATACGGCGATAGAGTGTTACCACATTGAGGTGACAGCGCTGCATAAGTGACTTGTGAAGAATGTCGCGTCCGTCTTCGCCGCAGAAAATCCAAACATGCTCATCCGCTTTTATGTTTTGCACCGTCGGGCAAGCTAACAAGCCTTCGGAGCTCGCGTGTTTAGGTTCAATGACACTGAGTCCACTGGCCTTAAGAATATCTGCAGTACTCGGACCAATCGCTAGAAATGTGCAGGTTCTGTGTGCTTCACAATAGACTTCATTCAAATATTGTCTGGCCGCGTGTTGGGATAAAAAGATACACAAATCCGGCGCGTCAATTTTTTGCGATTGATTGAGTTTAGGCGGCAGAAACTGAATTTCGGTAACCGACTCACAAATGCTTTTGTAGCCCTCAGGAATTAGCTGAGCGGCGATACGCGATGCACTTGGTTCTGTCAGTGTTATCCAGACCTTAGTCACGTTTGCGGCCTTTGTTGATCAGTGCTTATCTTGCCTTATGCGATCCAAAATCTCACCTGCGCCATTGGCTAGAAGCTGTGCCACAGCCTCGTCCGCTAAAGTGAGAGGATCACTGCCGGTCACTGTACTGCGGACGATTTTTGCACCGTCAGCATCGGCCACTAACGCCGAAAGTTGTATTTGCTTTGGCGAAGTGAAATGAGCTGAAGCGGCTACTGGTAAGGCACAGTCTGCGCCAAGACCAGCGCTGATACCTCGCTCAGCCCTCACACATGCATTGGTTTGTGCGTCCAACAGTGGCGCAAGCAATTCTTCTACAGGGCTACCCTGTAGTATTTCCACGCCGAGAGCGCCCTGGCCCGGCGCTGGTAAGCACTCTTCTACCGAGAGGGGGTGCAGGTCATCACGGTGCAGTTCTAGGCGGGCTAAGCCGGCTGCGGCTAGAACAATGCCGTCGAACTCGCCGGAATCGAGTTTTTCCAGTCGCGTGCCAACATTGCCGCGAATTGGTAGTACCTCTAAATCTGGACGAATTGCCAAAATTTGAGATTTGCGACGCAAACTGGATGATCCTATTCGCGCACCTACGGGCAGCGCTTCAAGGGGACCTTTAGCGCTGACTAGAACATCGCGAATATCGTCCCTGAAAGCAATCAGGGGGAGGCTGAACCCCTCTGGCATAACCGCAGGTAAATCCTTTACGGAATGTACGGCCATATCCGCGCGCCCATCGAGCATTGCGACTTCAAGTTCCTTAATGAAAAGACCTTTGCCGCCTATCTCACTCAGCGGTGCATCCAACCACCGGTCACCTTTAGTACTCATGCCAACCAGTGTTACTTCAATGTCAGGGTGCGCTGCAAGCAATTGTGCGCGCAAAAACCTAGCCTGCCACAAAGCGAGTTTACTCTCGCGAGTAGCAATTCTAATATGTTTCATAAGGTCCTAATAAAATTAGAGCCGCCTTATAACTTTGCGGACTCCAGGTAAATGTCGTCGGCTAATGTCCACAGTCTCTTCAATATCGTTCAATCTGACACCTATTTGCCCAGATACACTTTTTTCAAGACCCAAAATATGGTGCTTAGCCACCAGCGCATTACGATGGATACGAAGAAAAATATCAGCGAATTCTTTTTCTAGCTCGCGCAGCGTCTCGTCAATGATAACCTCTCCGCCGGCATGACGCACCGATACATACTTTTGATCTGCTCTCAGATAGCGAATATCGCTGACATTTACCAGCTCCACGCCTTTGTACGTGCGGGCACAAATGTGGGCTCGACGAGTTTCATCAACGCCATGAAGTGACGCCAATTGCAGGCGATTCAAGCGAGTAGATTTGTCCAATGCTGCAATTAGATGCTCTTTCCTGACCGGCTTTAATAAATAGCCTACCGCCTGTAACTCAAATGCCTTAATCGCGTGCTCTTCAAATGCGGTACAAAAAACCACCGCGGGAGAGTCCTTTTGACCAAGGAAATGCCTAGCTGTTTCAATGCCGTCCATGCCAGGCATTCTGATATCGAGTAATACGAGATCAGGGCGTAAATCTTCACTTATCCGCAAAGCTTCTAAGCCTGTTCCCACATCACCTATAATTTCGTGACGGCCGTCGCTCTCAAGCATGCGCCGCAACCTGTCTCGAGCAAGAGTTTCGTCATCTACTATTAGAATTCGCATAGCCATTGGCCTCTTTTACTGAGCTACCGGTACTTTGGGGCACCGTAGTTTTGTCAAAAATACATTTCCTTGCAGCGAGGTTTTAAGCTGAGCTTTCGCTCCATATAAAACCTCCAATCGGGTACGAATATTAGCTATCGCCAAGTTATTACTTTTGCCCGCCGATTTGGAGTCATTTCGCGCCATATGGTCATCTGAGCCATACACCGAATCGTACTGTGGCACCGGGTTTGTAATAGTAATCTGCATATCGGCTCCCAGATATTCAAGATTAAAGTCTATTGTTCCGCCTTCGGGAATTGGCTGCACACCATGATAAATTGCGTTTTCTAATAAGGGTTGCAGCAGTAGCAGCGGAATTTTGGGCGAATCTTTTGTCTCGCTGATTGTCCAATTCATGATCAAACGCTCACCTAAACGCAGGCCCTCAATACGAACATATCGCTTACATAAATCCAGCTCGTCCTCAAGCCGCACAAAACTACCTTCCTCCTGCAAACTGGCACGAAAAAGCTCAGACAAATCCTCTACGACCTGTTCGGCGGTTTCAGCGTCAGAAGGGATCAAACTGGCAATAATATTCATACTATTGAATAGAAAATGCGGACGGATCCGTGATTGAAGCGCCTGTATTTTGGAATGCAGCTCTGACTCTTCTTGGCGCAGTAAGCGGTGTCGAAGCACCACGTATCTTAGGTAAATACCGATACAAAGAATGACAATAGCAATGCGCCTTGGTAACAGATATTCGGGGCTGGGCTCATTGGAGAAAACCATATTCATAATGAAGTGCACACAGACAGTCGTTGCAACGCCTATTGCGAATACACAGATCACCGAAATTAAGATAGGGGTTTGGGCCATAAAGCCGCTAAAACTCTGGACCAATATGCTGAAGAGCAATACGACCCAAAGCGCAAACAGCGAGGTGTATATAAAATGATGCCAAGTCATTTCAATGCTCAATGCCCAGCCGAACAAACCAAGTAATAGCCCAACGACTACTATGAACATGAGCATTCTAGGTGTCAGCAGATCTGGTATGACTAAGCGCCCAGTCCCAGATGCGGACTCTTTAAGCTTAGTCATCAAAATTTATCACCGAATGACATTTTTCTAACCTCTAGCCAACAACCTGACTACTAAATCCTCATTGCTTGGTATACTGCGCCTCCGAAATTCATAAAATTCCAGACGGAAGCAGAATAGCATAATGGTAAACAAAGCCGATCATTCAGAAAATACAACCGATCAGGGTTTACTGAGAGGACGATTTAGCGAAGCTACCGATGAGTTCGTTGAAATTTTCACCGCATCAATTAGCTTTGACCAACGCCTATATGAAGAAGATATACGCGGTTCCCTTGCACATGCTCAGATGCTATTGAAAATCAAAATGCTGACCTCCGGTGAATTTGATCAGATAAAAGGTGGTTTGGACGCGATAAAAGGCGAAATTGAAAGCGGGAAAATGACATGGAGCGTCGCGCTTGAAGATGTTCATATGAATATTGAACACCGCCTGATCCAACTAATTGGTGATACAGGGAAAAAACTGCACACTGGTAGGTCTCGAAATGACCAAGTTGCCACGGATATAAGGCTGTATTTACGCGATGCAATCGATGAAATTTTGGACCTTGAGTCCGCTTTATTACACCGTTTGGCTGACCTAGCAGAACAACACCACGACACGATCTTACCGGGCTTTACCCACCTACAAGCGGCTCAACCAATTACTTTTGGCCATCACCTCATGGCTTGGTTCGCCATGCTCACTAGAGATCGAAGTCGGTTAATAGACTGTCGCAAGCGCACCAATCAACTGCCCCTGGGCGCGGCAGCACTTGCTGGCACACCTTATAAGCCGGACAGGGAGTACATGGCAGAACTTTTAGATTTTGAAGGTGTCTGCGAAAACTCACTTGATGCGGTCAGTGACAGAGATTTTGCAATTGAGTTTTGCTCAGTAGCAGCACTTACCCTGACCCATATGTCACGTTGGTGCGAGGAGCTGATTTTGTGGTCCAGCCAGCAATTTAGCTTTATAGAATTACCCGATAGATTCTGTACGGGCTCCAGCATTATGCCGCAGAAGAAGAATCCAGATGTACCCGAACTTATTCGCGGCAAAACTGGGCGTGTTAATGGCAACCTCATTTCTATGCTGACTCTTATGAAAAGCCAGCCTTTGGCTTACAACAAAGATAACCAAGAAGACAAAGAGCCTCTTTTTGATTCGGTAGACACGTTGAGAGATTGCCTCACGGCGCTAAATGGATTGGTTCCCAATATCATTCCCAATAAGGAAAATATGCGCCAAGCTGCGCTGTCAGGTTTTACGACCGCTACAGATCTAGCTGACTATCTGGTCAGAAAGGGCCTACCCTTTAGGGATGCTCATGAGGTGGTCGGCGAAGCAGTTCAAAGAGCAGTAGAGTTAGGTAAACCGCTTGAGGCGCTATCTATTGAAGAGCTAGCCGGTGGCACCTCAGACATTATTGATGAAGATGTCTACGAGGTACTCACCCTCACGGGCTCTGTGGCTGCACGTGATCACTTGGGTGGCACCGCGCCCCGCCAAGTTCTTAAAGCAATAGCCAAAGCGCGAACGCTTATATAGAAAGGTGGCGCAACCGCGTAAAAGTTTTTTCAAAATTCCATGCAATAATACAACGGTTGCGAGAAAAACTTTATGGGTAGGCGCCCTATCTGAAACAAATCTCTTGTCGAGGCTCAGCCCTCAGAGGCCGGTACAACATTCACTTACAGCTTGCTAGTGCGAGCGTGAGTGAAAATTAGGAATAGCAGATATGAAGTGGATCATTTTGGCCTACATTTCCAGCCTTGTTGTGACTTGCGGACAAAAAGGTCCCCTACAGTTACCCGACTACGAAGAGACCGGACCAAGTGTTGGACATGTGATAACCCAACCAACTCTTCATTCTTTACCCCCTCTTGGGCAAACAGCAAGGACTATGACTCCGTGACTTTAGGCAACGTTGAAAAAGAATTTACCGCAGCAAAGTATCAGCAAGATGAGCTGCACATTGAGCAAACTGCGCTTAGCAAAATCGCTGACGCCGTTGGCACGCCTGCTTATGTTTACTCGAAAAGTTATCTGACCGATCAGTATAATTTGTTGAGCGAGGCCCTGAGTAGCACACCACACCAGATACACTATTCGGTTAAAGCCAATTCTAATTTGGCCATACTGGCCTTGTTCAAATCATTAGGCGCAGGTTTCGACATAGTTTCTGCCGGCGAACTCAGTCGCGTACTGGCGGTTGGCGGCGATCCTAAGTCGGTCATTTTTTCCGGCGTAGGGAAATCTGTTGAAGAAATCAACTTTGCGCTTAAAGCAGGAATTGGCTGTTTTAACGTTGAAAGTCGCGGCGAACTTTTACGCATTATGGCTCAAGCAGAATTGTTGGGGTGCGTCGCCAATGTTGCAATTCGCGTAAATCCCAACGTAGATGCAAAGACTCACCCCTACATTGCAACTGGACTAAAAGAGAATAAATTCGGTGTAACAAAGGAAGAGGCTTTTGCCCTTTATTTGTTGGCAGCAGACCACCCAGCCATCAACCTCACCGGTATTGACTGTCACATCGGTTCTCAAATTAATGAGCCAGAGCCGCTCTTACAAGCGCTGACAAGTATTTTAGAACTGCGCGATACACTGGAAAAGGAAGGTATTTCGCTTCAGCACATAGATCTCGGTGGCGGCTTCGGAGTCCGGTATCAAGACGAGACACCCTTAGATATAAACGATTGGGGCGCGAGTGTGGGTCAAATTTTGGGCGGCAGAGATTTACAGCTGCGCATTGAGCCAGGTCGGTTTCTAACTGCAAACGCTGGCGTCTTACTGACGCGGGTAGAATACCTAAAGATCGCCGACGAGCCTGATCATAAAAATTTCGCCGTAGTGGATGCTGCAATGAATGACTTGCTGCGACCCTCGCTGTATCAGGCTTGGCACGAGGTATTACCCGTTGAAAAATCGTCTAATGCGCAACCATTGGAGTGGGACATAGTCGGACCAATTTGTGAATCAGGGGATTTTCTTGCTAAGCAACGATCACTCGCGTTGGCAGAAAAAGATTTAGTCGCTGTACTATCAATAGGCGCATACGGCTCTGTACTCGCATCGAACTACAATACGCGAGGCCGAGCACCAGAGGTGTTGGTGGACGGCGCAGAGTTTAAAGTGGTTAGGCGACGCGAAACAATTCAAGACCAATTACGTCTAGAACTAAAACTAGAACTCGACCAAGCAGGCCACTAGACTAGCTGCATGAAGACAATCACACCCAATTTGTATTTATCGAGCTATAGGCTGTGAGTACCACGCGTATTTTTCACAAAATGCATAGCCTGGGTAATGACTTCATGGTGTTAGATTGCGTAAGCAATCCGCAAAGCATTGATGCTGACCTAGTACGCTCTTGGTCAGATAGAAAACTGGGTATCGGCTTCGATCAATTGCTGGTGATAGCGCCCCCAACGTTAGCCACCGCTGATTTCGATTATCAAATTTTCAATGCGGACGGCACGCAGGCTCAACAATGTGGCAACGGTACACGTTGTGTGGCGTATCTAGCTAATCATCTGGGACTGAGTAAAAACAACCACCTACTGTGGAACTCCGCTGGGGGCATGATTGAAACCACCCTGCACAATGCAAAGCAAATTCAAACATTGATGCCAGCGCCAATCCTTGAGCACAAACACATACCATTTGTTGGCAAGTCCGAACAGCTGACAGAAGACATGACCGTATGCGAGCAGACCTTCTGTGTCACCCCGGTATCAATGGGCAATCCTCATGGGGTGATTTTTGTCGAAAGTTTAGTAGACCTAGATGTAGAAAAAATAGGCGGAGAGATGACCGCTCACGAATTTTTTCCAGAGCGCGCGAACATCGGCTTTTGCCAAGTAGTAGATGAACACTTTGTGCGCCTGCGCGTTTATGAACGCGGCGTTGGCGAAACATTGGCGTGTGGCACAGGTGCTTGTGCAGCGGTTGTGGCAGCACACCTTAACGGTCATGTTAATGGCCGAGTAAAAGTATCTTTGCCGGGCGGTAAGCTTCGCATACAGTGGTCTGGAAAAGGGCATCAAGTTGTCATGACTGGCGATGCGAACCTTGTCCACCGCGGCGAACTAGTAATGGAGAGCTAACTCGTGCACTTACACAATGATAACGAAGACGCAGATAACAAAGTTAATGAGCAAGAAATTCTCGATTACCTGCGCAAACATCCGGATTTTTTTCAACGGCATGTAACAGCGCTATCAGAGCTTACCTTGCCTCATGAATCTGGCGGCACCGTGTCACTGGTAGAACGGCAAATAGATATTCTTCGGGATCGGAATGTGGCCATGCGACGACGCATGAATGAACTGCTGCACGCCGCCCGAATCAACGACGAGATTTTTGCGAAGACGCGTTCACTGAACCTAGCATTGCTTGAAGTGAGTTCTTGGCATGAGCTTAATGAGGTTTTGGCAACTCACGTTCTAGTGGATTTCGAGGCAGATTTTGTTTGTACTCACATGTTAGATGCAGATCTCGCATTATCGTTAGATCATATTCAACATCACCTCAATGAACTGCCCTTCCAGCACCTACAAAACAGCACCGATGCCGCTTGTACTGCGTTGCGTCAAAGCGAGTTAGAACAAATGTTTCCCATGTCTGATCACGATGAGTCGGGCAGCGCTGTGATCTTAGCCGTCACCCTGAACAAGGGCACTGGGGCTTTGTGTATAGGTAGCCGCGATGCCAATCGTTTTGCAAAAAATATGGATACGCTTTTCGTTAAATATATTGCAGACATCTTGGGCAAAGTCATGAATCGACTCGCCGACTGATGTCTGATCCACAGATTTTGGTTGAGCAATATCTGCGCTACCTTACTGTTGTGCGAAGTTGTTCTGGGCACACGCTGAGTGCCTACAAAAGAGAAATCCTCAGATTCGCTGACTTTTTGCACAAACCTCTTGCGCAGGCTACCCCACAAGACGTGACAGCTTTCATTTCGAAATTGCGCCACAAGGATCTAAGTAGCAAGAGTATCCAGCGTAACCTTTCCGCGATAAGAAGCTTCTACAGCTATCTACTAGATCAGGAAATTATAACAACCAACCCCGCGACTATCGCCAGGTCACCTAAGGTTAAACGTCGCCTACCAAAAGTTTTAGACACAGACCAAGCCGCTCGGCTGTTAGATTTTCAGCCACAGAATGCCAAGGAAAAACGTGACAAAGCGATTATAGAATTACTTTACGGCAGCGGCTTACGTCTCATGGAAGTTGTCGGGCTATCTATCAAAGATTTAGATTTAGCCGCCGGCTTTGTCACCGTGTTGGGCAAAGGCAATAAGGTGCGCCAAGTACCACTTGGGCGGCTATGTATTAAGGCGCTGGATGAGTGGTTAGCCGAGCACCCGTCTATTGCCACTGATGCACCGCTGTTCCCTAGCAAAAACGGCCAACCGATTAGTCCGCGCACAATACAAAAGCGACTCAAGGATATTGCGGTAATTCAATTGGGCGACAACAGCCTGCACCCGCACATGCTGCGCCACAGCTATGCCACTCACATGCTTGAGTCGTCCGGCGACTTGCGCGGAATTCAAGAACTGCTTGGTCACAACGACATTTCTACCACCCAAATTTATACCCATTTAGACTTTCAACATTTGGCCAACGTTTACGATAAGGCCCACCCAAGAGCGAAGTCCCGACCTGATAAAGATTAGATGATTGGATTGATCATCCGCCCTAAAAACATAAGAGAAAAATGAGCGCACAGAATAATAAGATAAAAGTTATAACTTTAGATTTGGACAACACGCTGTGGGATGTTGAAGCCACTATCATTGTTGCAGAGAAAAACATGCGCCTATGGATGCAGGACAATGTCCCCGACGCATTAGCCATTTATAAATCAGATGCAACAGCGGAAATTCGTAGCAAAGTTGTGGCCGACAACCCAACGCAAATCCATGACCTAACCTTTCTTCGCATTGAAGTCTTATTCAGGATCATTACGGCGACTGGTGTCGCTAGTGAACAAGCTCGAAGCCTGGCCGAAGAGGCTTTTGCCGTCTTCTTCAAAGGTAGAAATGACGTTGCTTTTTTTCCTGGCGCGCTAGAGATGTTGGACTTTTTGTCGCAACGTTACGCGCTCTTTTCCCTGACAAATGGCAACGCTGATGTGGAGCAAGTAGGGATCGCAAAATTTCTCACAGGCGCGGTGTCCAGCGCTGACGTTGGTGCCAGCAAACCTAGCCGTCAGATGTTCGAGGCTGTGCTAGATAGGGCAGGCGTTAGCGCCGATCAGTGTATACACGTTGGCGATCACTTAACTGACGATATTGAAGGCGCTAATAACGCGGGCATGCACACCCTCTGGGTAAACCTCACAGAACAGGTGCGCTCCGAGGACCAAGCTAAGGCAAACATTGAAGTGACGAATCTTGAGGAACTGCCCGCGGCACTGGAAGCTTATCAAGGCAGTCTATAGTAAATTGGCATCCACTCAGACGATGCCTGCACCTAATGGCAGGCGCTCGCGCCTAAAAATTCTCTAGGTTTTTTGCTGCAAATCTAGCGCACTGAAATTCAGACCAACCCCGTTTAAACCCGCGCCGCCAAATAGTCCTTAACCGCGTCTATATTTGCATCAATATGCCCTTTGCGAACGGGTAGACCAGATAACGCTTCTAGCGAGGGGTGAGTGGGCGTCACGCCTGTTGCCTCGATAACCGCGTCCGGAAATTTCGCTGGATGGGCTGTTGCAACACAGATCCTTGGCGTACTCAAACCACCGCCCTGAGCCTTTGTTGCCGCATAACCAACGGCAGTATGGGGGTCTAATATGTAGTCGTAATTGGCCTGCGCTTCCGCCATAGATTTAAGGGTCTCGCCGCGTCCCACTGCCACTGCTGTAAACAACTCATCGGTCGGTGCTCCGCCAATACTAGCATTACCCGTTTCGTTGAATTCTGCCATGAACGCACAAAGACGATTGCTGTCCTGGTCAAAATAGTAATAAAGAAAGCGTTCAAAATTACTGGCAACCTGAATGTCCATTGCTGGGGATAGGGTTTGGTGAACCTCGCCTCGTGAATACTCGCCCGTTTGGAAGAAGCGAGCCAAAATATCGTTTTCGTTTGTCGCTAACAGTAGATTGGCGATGGGAAAGCCCATTTGGTGCGCAAGATAAGCTGCGAACACATTACCAAAATTCCCTGTAGGTACCGCAAAGTTTGCCGGTTGGTCCGTGCGTAGGCTTGCATAGGCGTAATAGACGATTTGAGCCATGACCCGCGCCCAGTTCACCGAATTCACAGCGCCCAAATCATATTTAGCTTTGAAGTCGGCATCTGCAAAAATTGTTTTCATTAGATTTTGGCAATCGTCAAAACTACCGTCTACCGAAATACAGTGCACGTTGTCGTCTGCAACAGTAGTCATCTGTAACTCTTGCAGAGGGCTAATGCGTCCATGAGGATACATAATAAAAATATCTACATTCTTCTGCCCGCGTACACCTGCAATGGCCGCACTGCCGGTGTCGCCACTGGTGGCGCCCAAGATATTCAGTTTTTGCCCGCGCTCACCTAAGACATGCTCAAAAAGTTTACCTAGCAATTGCAAAGCGACATCTTTAAACGCCAGCGTTGGGCCATGAAATAGTTCCAACACCACCATATCGTCCAACTGTTTCCAGCCAACAACATCAGGATGATCAAAAGATGCATAAGATTCTTGGATAAGCCGGTGCAGGATATCCGGTTTAATATCGTCAATGAACATGGGCAAGATTTTTTGCGCCAGTTCGACAAAACCTAACGCTCGCCATTCTTGCAAATGCGGCCGAACATCTGGGATTGATTCAGGTACAAGTAGGCCGCTGTCGGAAGCCAAACCCATTAGCAGCGCATCGGTAAATCCAATGCCACTGACTTGTCCTCTGGTGCTCTTATATTTCATGACGCTGTGTATTAGTGAACGAAGTGTCTATCTTAAACCCTCGCTAGACTTATGGAACCTTTTGCTTAACTAACAGACAAAAAAAAGCCGCCCGTAGGCGGCTTTTCCAAGCTTTCGCTTCAAGTTTAAAACTTATTTATTAAACTCTGGGTACGCTACGATACCAATCTCTGCTTTGTCAGCGCCAATCAGTTCGTCTTCCTCAGAGAGGCGAATACCGATCACAAGTTTGATAATGAACCAAACAACTAACGCTGCTACGAAGGTAAAGCCAAAGATTGCACCTAGTCCAGTTAGCTGGCCGGTTAGCGTTGCGTCATCAGAGGTGATCAATACAGCCATCAGACCCCAGATACCGCAGGTACCGTGAACTGATATGGCACCTACTGGGTCATCAATTTTAATCTTGTCTAAGCCAACAATGGATAAGACCACTAGTACGCCACCTACAGCACCGATCAGCATTGACTCCAAATTAGTACCGGACAGTGGTTCAGCCGTAATGGATACCAAACCTGCCAAAGCGCCGTTAAGTGCCATGGTCAAGTCAGCCTTGCCGAAGATAACAGTTGCTAGAATCAGCGCTGCAACCAATCCGCCCGCTGCTGCCATGTTCGTGTTTACAAACACTTGTGCTACTGCATTGGCTTCATCGATATTACTTAACTTCAATTCTGATCCACCGTTGAATCCGAACCAACCGAACCAAAGGATAAACATACCCAGTGTTGCTAAAGGCATATTTGATCCTGGGATAGGCGTGATCTCGCCGTTGGGACCGTACTTACCGCTACGTGGTCCAAGTAAAATTACACCGGCTAACGCTGCTGCTGCACCGCACATGTGCACAATACCCGAGCCAGCAAAGTCTACGAAACCTGCTTCTGAAAGGAATCCACCACCCCAGCTCCAGCTACCCTGCAATGGGTAAATGAAACCAGTCATCACTACTGCGAACAGTAAGAAGGACCAGAGCTTCATTCTTTCTGCAACGGCGCCCGAGATAATGGACATTGCAGTTGCGACAAAGACAACCTGAAAGAAGAAATCTGAACGTGCGGAGTAGTAAGTATCACCACCCGAAGCAAGCACATCATCTACTGTGTTTTCTGCGCCTAAGAACAAGCCTTCGCCACCGTACATAATGTTATAGCCAATGACTAAGTACATGATGCAAGCGATGGAAAACAGCGCTACGTTTTTGGTTAAAATTTCAGAGGTGTTTTTCGAACGCACCATGCCAGCCTCTAACATGGCAAAGCCCGGTGCCATGAACATTACCATGGCACCCATTACTAAGAAGTAGAACGTGTCTACCGCGTATGCTAATTGAACTAGATCTTCCACAATCATTTCTCCAAATATGGTTTAAAGCTATACAGCCCCTGGACCGGTTTCGCCGGTACGAATTCGTACTGCTTCTTCTAATGCGGTGACAAAAATTTTGCCGTCGCCCACTTTGCCTGTATTAGCAGACTTGCTAATGGCTTCTATCGCTTGATCTAAAAGACCATCGTCTATTGCCGCCTCGATTTTTACTTTGGGTAGAAAATCAACGACATATTCAGCACCTCGGTACAATTCGGTATGGCCTTTCTGACGCCCGAATCCTTTAACCTCAGTGACTGTCATGCCCTGGACCCCTACTTCTGACAATGCTTCACGCACGTCGTCCAACTTGAACGGTTTTATAATCGCCGTAATTAATTTCATTTTTTTCTCCTAAGCTTCTGGGACACGCCTGTTGTATTCGTCAACCGGCAGAGCGATCTGTTGTGGAAGATCAAATGCGTTAAACGCATCCCTGAATTTTCTACGAATCAGAACTATTTAGATACCTTCTCTGCGCACAGAAATGACATCTGATTTTTTATTTCCTTAACTTCGATCTTGTTCTGGTAATAGCAAGATGCGTGCCTAGTTCAGAATTTTTTTATTTGAAGAGGAAATTATGCGGGGAAACATTGAATTCCAGGCCACCAGACACACTGAGACATAAGCAGGACGAAGGTTTGCGCAACATCGCCACCTCAGGGCAATTTTCAACACTCAACGCATATGCACCGCTATCGCTCACTCAATTAGGTACCAAAGAGATTTGGCGCACCGTTCTAGTGCGCAATTTGCGCGGGGGCGTCAATGACGCACTCCAATTAGGCGAAAGTCTTATATGCGATAAAAGCAAAATGCGCTTAGATAGAAGAAGATAGATACAAGACAAGCAAAAGACGAGCAAAAGACAGCTAGCCAAACACAAAACAAAATTGCTGGCCCAGTATCTATGCACGCACTTAGTGCATTTTGGTGGATCTGAGTGCATTGGGCGCAATGAATCTGCGCGGCCAATGCAATGGAGATCGGATATTTGCACTATCATTCGGATAAAATGCATGCACGGGATAAATCTATAAACCTTTAAATCTATGAACCTTTAAAGCGACAAGGCGACAAAGCGATAGATATAAGTACAAAGAAACGGGCCCGAGTAAATGTTCCACCGAATATTTCAACCTCGGTCAGAATAAGACAGCGACAAATGAGTAAACAAATATGACAGCCAAAGATCCACTAGGTGCTTTATTCGAGATATTGAGTAGCCAACTGCCTCAAGCCTCTCTTGTGCAAGTAAAGGAAAAGGTTAACCAATTATTTAGCCAGCTAGAGTTAGTGCCAAAAAAAGATTTCGAAGCGCATCGCGACGTTGTAGAAACGCTAAAACAGCAAGTTGAGGATTTGGAACAGCGACTAAAAACCCTCGAACAATCAGACGCTAATAGTCAGTAATGGCAATGAAGTCAGTGGGACCCATATTCAGCCGCATACCCATCGGCCTGAATGCTCACTGCATATCTATTGAATGTCATATTGCCCCCGGACTTCCTGGCACAACCATCGTTGGACTTGCCGAGGGCGCAGTCAAAGAATCCAGAGACCGAGTAAAGAGCGCGCTTAGAAACAACGGTTTCAATTATCCAAATGGTCACGTCATCATTAATTTGGCCCCCGGTAATTTGGCAAAAAGTGGCACCGGTTTTGACTTGCCTATTGCTTTGGCAATTCTTCAGGCCAGCGGTCAGGTCAATATACCCAACAGAGAAAACACAGAATTCATTGGCGAACTGGGATTATTTGGTGAGCTACGCCCTATCAACGGCATTCTTACTTGCGCCCTAGCCAGCAGCAAAGCTGTCTCTTATACACATCTGACGCTGCCGACGATATGCAGTGTGTAGAT
>OJGS01000363.1_pt1 | contig 15393 bp, 16 predicted proteins | sample 1594531 | NCBI WGS metagenome assembly OJGS01 (sample SAMN05416816, study PRJEB24817) | seawater metagenome | isolation source: Sea water | place: Canada:Atlantic | collected 2013-07 | reverse complement strand
GATGTGTATAAGAGACAGATATTAGAGTGGATCCCGTAGGCCGAGGCAAAGCCACCAAAGCACATGTAAGACAGCTCTTCTATCATGGCAAGTGTGACGTGGGGGGTGGTGCCTGCGCCGCCGTACTCCTCGGCAACATCGGGGCACAGTAGACCTGCTGTTCCTAGGGTATTCCACAGTTCACGAGGCACCATATGATCTTCTTCCCACTGTTCGTAATGTGGTGAGATCTCTTTCTCAAAGGCACGTCTTGCCATGTCACGGAACAGCTGCATCTCATCAAGATTGACGGCTTGGTTCATATCGGTATGGCCTTTTAATCGTTGGAGTCGAATTATGCCCAAAACGAGCGGCCGCTGAAAGAAGGTGTCCTTTTTTCTCCGGTAAGACCATAATCAGTCCGTCAATTTACTTTGATGCCAATGGCGCAAGAATCTGACCAGAGTTCATGCTTTTGAGGCTTTTTTGGAGATCCTGTTATGCAAAAACTGCGGACTAAAACGCAGCGCTCAGCGGGGGGCTTTTCGCTGATCGAGCTCATGGTCGTTATTGCGATTATCGGTATATTGGCCGTCGTAGCGCTGCCTGCCTATCAAAACTATGTGAAACGCTCAGAATTTGCGCAAGTCATCGAAGATTGGGATGCGCTAAAACTCGCTTTTGAGCTGTGCTGGGAAATTGATGTGTTTCACGGCGATAACGACGGGCTGACCGTGGCAGAAATCGAATTGCCCAGCGAAACCACGCCCTTTGAAAAACCGGCCTGGCTGGGGGAAGAGGTCACCGGTGACAGCCGTTATTACAACAGTGCGCTAAGCACCACACCCTATAAGAACTGGTCGTAATCACAGCCAGCATTATCCAAAAATACCATCGGCAAGCGCCGATGCGGGGGAACAGCGAATGGAATCCAACCTTTACCAGGCACCGGACAGCGAGATCATCACACCGGAATCAGACACCTCGGGTTTAGCGCTCTATGTTGTCGCTCCCTGGAAGTTCAATCTGCTTTTCTGGGCGACCCTGGGCATCTATGACGTCTACTGGAATTTCCGAAACTGGCAGAACCAAAAAGACATCCGGCAGAAAAAAGTGCAACCCGTAGCACGCGCCCTGTTCAGTGTATTTTTCTTTGGCTCGCTGGTGAAAACCATCAATGACGAAAACGAAGGAAAGGCAAAACCTTTACCGGTCACCACCATGGCGACCCTGTATATTCTCTCCTACCTGATCAGCACCGTGTCTGACCGGGCCGCCGCCAACATGGAAACCTTTGGCATTCTGGACCTGATTTCACTGGCGCTTCTACCCGTCACTTGGGCCGTCCTGTTCAAGGCACAAAAAGCCATCAACCTGTCCCAGGGGGATGAGCACGGCCTGCTCAATAATCGACTGACGCTCGCCAACGGTATCTGGATCTTGCTGGGCATCAGCCTGTGGGCGCTCATTCTGCTGGGCCTGGCCAGCGGTTATTTTCCAGAGCAAACGGATTCCTTTCTCTCCAGTCTGATAGAGACCGTGTCATGATCAGGTCATCCACAAAGAAGGCACTCGTCTACCCGCTGCTTGGAGCAGCACTTGCCCTGCTACTGACCGGCTGCATCCCCACTATTCAACGAATGTGGGATGCCCAGCCCGTCAGCGGCACAATCATCGATGGCGACACCGGCGCCCCGATCAGCGACGCCACCATCAGTCTGATTGTCTCGCCCGATGACCCTGAGCCGCCCCGCACTACCACCAGCAATGCGCAAGGGGAATTTACCCTGCCCGGCAGCTCCCATATCGGTTTCCATATGGCCATGCCGGCCAGCTATCTGGCCTCGGACCAGTGGACAATTCGCCACCCGGCTTACCCGGATGCGGTGGCCGAAACGCGCACCATCGCACCCCCAACCGGTGAGCAGCACCGGGAAATCACCGTACCGCTGTTCGCCCATATAGAAACCACACCGGTGCAAGACTGCCCCTACTTCCATTACCAGCAGCAGCTCAGGCAGTGGATACAGCAACATTTCAACGAGGAAGCACAGCGCCCCTTCCAGGACTCCCTGCTCACGCTCTGCCATGACCCCGAGCGCATCGAAAAAATTCTCGCCCCACAGGAACCCTGATTCCGCCAGTGGGTCTGAGCTATACTTCACACCAATGGATACCGGGGACGACCCCGGCATTCACCGCCACCGCATCAATCACATAACGGGGACGACCCCATGACAGGAGACACGTCATGGCATGGGCCCTGGTTATACTCGCAGGCATTATCGAAACCGGCTGGGCGCTGGGACTAAAAGCCAGCCACGGCTTCACCCGCCCGCTTCCCTCACTGCTTACTCTCATCGGTATGGTCGCCAGCTTCTGGCTATTGGCAAAGGCCATGCAGACCTTACCCGTAGGCACCGCCTACGCGGTGTGGACCGGCATCGGCACTATCGGCACCGTGCTGTTGGGCATTCTGCTGTTCCAGGATGCGGTTAACGCCCCACGGTTACTCTGTCTCGGGCTGATTCTGGCCGGCATTGTGGGGCTGAAAATCTTTACCCCCTGAAACGTCGACGGACATGCAGGCGTGTTCCCGCCATCGGTTCCCTGTACTATTACATTTGAACCATGGCGGTCACGCCTCTCCGTTTCCCTTACCACAGGTCCCGCATGCTCAATAACGACGTCCTTCGCCGCACCCGGTACATCTTCGATTTCGACGACACTCGCATGATCGGCGTTTTCGCCGAAGCCGGCGAAACTGTCACCCGGGAACAGGTCAGCGACTGGCTGAAAAAGGACGACGACCCGGCCTTTCAAAAATGCACCGATCGTACCCTGGCGATTTTTCTCAACGGCCTGATCAATGCATTGCGCGGCAAGAAACCCGGGCAGCAACCGGAACCGGAAAGCCGCCTCACCAACAACATGATTTTCATGAAACTGAAAATCGCCCTGAACCTGCAAGCCGAAGACGTGCTGGCGGTGCTCGAGCTGGCCAACTTCCGCATGAGCAAACACGAACTCAGCGCCTTCTTCCGCAAACCCGGCCACAAGCACTACCGGGACTGCAAGGACCAGATTCTCCGCAACTTTCTCAAGGGCTTGCAGATCCAGTATCGGGACGGGGAATAGCCTGCCAGCCGGATGCTGGACGCCTAAGGCCTGACGCATCGCACTCAATAATTAACGCACAGCCTTGATACCACTCAAGGTCTTGAAACACAGATAAGAAGGGGCTGACATGGACGTTATCGCCGGCCTGATCGAGCTTAAGCCGAACAGCGACGAGGAAGTACAAGACTGGAAAGCTTTTATCGAAGACCATCGCGAACAGGCACTGGAAAGCCTGCACGCGGAAGGCGTCAGTGTGGAGTCCTGGTTTTCACTCACACTGGGAGGCAAGGACTATCTTCTCTGCTATATGCGGGCAGACTCCATCGAGAAATCGCAGCAAGTCATGGCGGATTCCGATAACCCGGTGGACGCACGGCATCGTCAATTCAAAGAAAGTGCCTGGGTGTGGGGCAGCCATGTAAAGACCGAGCTACTGCTGGATCTGGCGACCTGAAAAGGCGCACAACAGATCGCGCCGCCAGCGACGCTCCTACAGCAAAAAACCTCATTAAACTCTCATCAATCCACAACCTTATGGCTTTTCGATAGAGTATTAGCTGCCCTTCACAGCCCGTACTCCGCTCAACGTTTTGAAACACAGATCCCGCGCAGTACCGAGAAACTCCTGCACATAAGGCGTCTGTTCGTCTTCCGCGCGCACTGCTGCATAGAGCGTGCGCCACACCCCCTTTTCACCCAGCCGCACAGTTTTCAATAAATCGTGTTCGGTGTATTCGGTGAGCGCCCAGTTGGGTAGCGCTGCCACACCCCGGCCTGCCGCCACCAGTTGTGCGGTCATCGGGGTCAGCTCCGCGGTGCGGATAGCAGCCGGCTCGGCGCCGGCCGGGTCCAGAAAGGCGGTGAACACATCCAGTCGTTCCCGCTCCACCGGGTAGGTAATCAAGGTCTGGTCAGCGAAGTCTTCCGGAAGAATCCACTTTTGCGCCGCCAACGGCGATTGCCGTGACACCGCCAGCACCAGCTCGTAACGAAACAGTGGCACATAAAGTACAGCCTCGTTTTCCACCGGATCGGAACTGATCACCATGTCCAGGTCCCCACGCACCAACGCAGGCAACGGCGCAAAGCTGAAGGCCGCGGACAAATCCAGCTCCACCTCCGGCCAGTGCTCCCGAAACGCATCCAGTGCGGGCATCAGCCACTGAAAACAGGAATGGCACTCGATGGCGATATGCAGCCGCCCGGTCTGCCCGGCGGCCAGACGCTTCAGCTCCCGTTCCGTCTGCTGCACCCGGGGAAGAATCTCCCGTCCCAACGCCAGCACCCTCAGCCCGGCTGTGGTAAAGCGTACCGGCCGTGTACGTCGCACCAACAACGCTACCCCCAGACGGTGCTCAAGATCCTTCAACTGGTGAGACAGCGCCGACTGGGTGACATGCAGCCGCTCTGCGGCCTCCACCAATGATCCCGCCTCTTCAATGGCACGCAGGGTGGCCAGATGTCTGAGTTCGAGCATGGAAATCTCCGTGGTGGACAAAACGGCTGCAGGCGCGGCTACAGCCAGGCCAACGCTAGTTGAGTAAAATTCATAGTTAGGATTAGTTATTTGATTTTGCCTCAACTTAGCAGAGAGACACAATAGCCTCGATCCCAAACAAACCCCGGGCACAGTACATCTTGCATAAACCCTGTTGCCCGCCAGTCATCCCAAGGAATCCAACATGACCACCCTGCATAATCTCGGCTTTCCGCGCATCGGCGCCCGCCGCGAACTGAAACAGGCACAGGAAGCCTACTGGTCAGGCGACCTGCAACAGAGCGAACTGGAGCATGTGGGCAAAAGCCTGCGCGAGCGCCACTGGGCCCTGCAGGCCGACGCAGGGGTGGACCTGATGCCGGTGGGCGATTTTGCCTGGTACGACCAGATTCTGGAGTTTTCCTGCCTGCTGGGCGTTGTTCCGCCACGCTTTGAACAGGATGCCAAGGCACCGGTGGACCTGGACACCCTGTTCCGCATGGCCCGTGGCCGCGCGCCCACCGGCAGCCCCGCCGCAGCCTGCGAAATGACCAAGTGGTTTGATACCAACTACCATTACATCGTCCCGGAGCTGGCCGCCGACCAGACCTTCCGCATCGCCCGCGAAAGTCTGTTCGAGCAGGTTGAAGAAGCCAAAGCACAGGGCCACAACCCGAAACCGGTGATCCCCGGCCCGCTCACTTACCTGTACCTGAGCAAGGGCGATGCCTTTACCAGTGCCGACGATAGCGCCAAGCTGGCGCTGCTGGATCAGCTGATCCCGGTCTACCGCGACATCCTTCAACGCCTCGCCGACCAGGGCGTGCAATGGGTACAGATTGATGAGCCGATTCTGGTGCTGGACTTGCCAGACAGTTGGCAGCGCGCCTACCTGCGCGTGTACGACCAGCTGGCCTCGGCCAGCCAGGCCAAACTGTTGCTGGCCACCTACTTCGGTGGACTGGGCAATAATCTGTTCACCGCGCTGGAGCTCCCGGTACACGGCCTGCACCTGGATCGGGTACGCGGCAACGATGACCTGGGTCAGGTTGTTCCCCGGCTCGGCGACAAGGTGTTATCGCTGGGGGTAATCAACGGTCGCAACATCTGGCGCACCGATCTGGACGCCGCCCTGGATGGTCTGATTGGCCTGCGCAATGAACTGGGCGGCCAGCTCTGGCTGGCACCGTCCTGTTCCCTGCTGCACAGCCCGGTGGATCTGGACCAGGAAGACAAGCTCGATAGCGAACTGAAAAGCTGGTTGAGTTTTGCCAAGCAGAAACTGGAAGAGCTGGCGCTGCTCGGTGGCGCCCTGCGTGGCGACAGCAGCGTCAATGCCGGCCTGCACACCCAGCGGGCAGCCTTGCAAGCCCGTGGCTTGTCCTCGCGGATTCACAACCCTGCCGTTGCCCAGCGCCTGACAGACGCCAGCCAGGTTTCCCGCGACCGCCTCAGCCCGTTTGCCGCCCGTATTACCCGGCAGCAACAAACCCTGCAGCTGCCCGCCTTCCCCACCACCACCATCGGCTCTTTCCCGCAGACCCGGGAAATTCGCACCGCTCGCCGGGACTGGAAAGCCGGCAAGCTGATCGACGCCGACTACCACCAGCAAATGCAGGAAGAAATTGCCCGCTGCATTCGCTACCAGGAAGAAGTGGAACTGGATGTGCTGGTGCACGGCGAAGCCGAGCGCAATGACATGGTGGAATACTTCGGTGAACTGCTGGACGGTTTCGCCTTCACCCGCTTTGGCTGGGTACAAAGCTATGGCTCACGTTGCGTCAAACCACCGATCATTTTCGGCGACGTGCAACGCCCCCATGCCATGACAGTGGAATGGGCCCGTTACGCCCAGTCCCTCACCGACAAGCCGGTGAAAGGCATGCTCACCGGCCCGGTGACCATTCTGCAATGGTCCTTCGTGCGGGACGACCAGCCCCGCGCCGACACCTGTCGCCAGATCGCCCTGGCCCTGCGCGATGAAGTGCAGGACCTGGAAAAAGCGGGCATCAAGGTGATCCAGATTGACGAACCCGCCCTGCGTGAAGGCTTGCCGTTGCGCCAGGGGGAGTGGGCACAGTATCTGGACTGGGCAGTGGATTGCTTCCGCCTGGCCACCGTGGGCGTGGACGACGACACCCAGATTCACACCCACATGTGCTACTCGGAATTCAACGACATCATCGAAGCCATCGCGGCGCTGGATGCGGATGTGATTACTATCGAAACCTCCCGTTCCAACATGGAACTGCTGGATGCCTTCCGGGATTTCCACTACCCGAACGACATCGGCCCGGGCGTCTACGATATTCATTCGCCCAACGAACCCGACGTGGAATGGATGGTACAGCTGATGGAAAAAGCCGCCGAGCGGCTGCCCAAGGAACGGCTATGGGTAAACCCGGACTGCGGCCTGAAAACCCGTAAATGGGAAGAAACCCGTGGGGCGCTGGCCAACATGGTCAATGCGGCCAAACAGTTGCGCCAGGCAGGCTAGTCCCGCTGTTAAACGGGGGAATGTCGGATTACGCCTTTCAGGCTCTCTGTGCCCTTGGGTGAATTCGACCTACAGACTGTTAAACGGGTTTAGCCGTCCCGTAGGAGCGTCGCTCGCGGCGCGATAAAACAGTGACGAGGAGCAAGATACGAGGAGCGAAAACCTGACTATCCCGGTTTCAGATTTTGATCTTCGAAACTCGCTTCTCGCAACTCGATATTTTTCGGCTATCGCGCCGCAAGCGACGCTCCTACAGAAAGGACGGAGGGCAAAGGTCAGTTCTCCCCCGACGCCTCCGCCTCAATGACTTTCAACAACCGGTCCGGCCCCAGCTCCAGGGGGGTCGGCTCGCCGGGCAATTGCCAGTGGCCCGCATGACGTTCGTCCGGCTTGCTGTCCATGAGCGGCAAGCTGGTGAGATCGGCCACCGCATCGCGGAACAGATCCGTACGGTAGCACTGGGCCGCAAAGGTGTTGGTTTCTTCCAGCGAACACTGTCGCCAGCGCTGCATTTCCTGCAACAGAAAGGCAGCGTCGGAGCGCCACGGAAAATTGGCGTGAAAACCGGCAAACACATGAAAGTGATGAGCCGGAAACGGCTGGCCCGTCAGGCCACCGGGCAACCGCTGGCTGAACGGTGCACGAATGATTTCTGCCGGCACATCCAGCCACGCGGGATGGGCCAGTAACGACAAGCTTTCCACCAGATTCTCATCCGCATGGCAGGCCGCCTTGTACAACGCCCGCAGCAATGCACGATGGGTATCCGGATAACGTGACACCCAGTCACGGGATACCGCCAGCACCTTCTCCGGGGCATTTTCCCAAATCTGATAACCGGACAAAATACAGTGCCCCGCGCCGGTCAGTGCGGCCAAACTATTCCACGGTTCGCCCACACAGAAACCATCAATGTGGCCCATACGCAGGTGATCCACCATTTGCGAAGGCGGCAGCACCACCAGCTTCACATCATGATCCGGATCCAGCCCGGCCACACTCAGCCAGTGGCGTAATTGATAGGCATGGCAGGAAAACGGAAAGACCACCGCGAGCACCAGCGGTGCTTCGCCGCTGGAAGCCCGCGCGGCCACCAGCTTGTTCATGGCGGCGGCGATGTCGTTGGGTGTCGGCCCTTCCGACAAGGCGCACAATCCCTGAAACAGCATCGGCGAAACGGTCACACCATTACCGTTCAGCCCCATGGAAAATGCCGTGGCGAGGGGCTTCTTGATACAGCCCAGCCCCAGCGACGTGGACAACAGCATCGGCGCCAACATCGGCGCCGCATCCAGTTGCCCCACCAATAGCCGATCGCGCAGGCTGGCCCAGCTCCATTCCGGTTGCAGCTCCACATCCAGCCCTTCGGCGGCGAAGAAGCCTGCCTCCTGGGCCACTGCCAGCGGCAAGCTGTCTGTCAGCGGCATATAGCCGATACGCACCTTCATGAGGTTTGCTCCATAAATGCCGGACGGCGAATGCTGGACGCCTGACGGCGAACCGGCCTAACGCCCTCTACAGCAGGTGCCCGGCTCACCGTCTTCTCCGGTGTCTCGATCAGGCTGCGCGCCTTCATCAATGGCATCACTCGTCGCATCTTGTCTCCTGCTTTTTCGTCGGGCTTCCGGCCTCAGGCATCCAGCGTATTACCCTTGCGCCTTGAGCATTTCGGCATAATCCAGCACCGACCGGGCCACCTGAATCAACGGCTGCCCGCTGTTCATGGCCTGGCGACGCAGGGTGCTGTAGGCATCCTGTTCATTGAGCCGGCGACGCTGCATCAGCAACCCTTTCGCACGCTCAATGATCTTCCGCTCAGCCAGGGCCTCACGGGTTTCTTCCAGCTCTTCACGCAACGCCTGGTATTCCCGGAAACGGGCCGTCGCCACGCGCATAACACCGCGCACCCGGGTCAGGTCGGTTTCACCGGCTACGTAGGCGCTGACGCCCGCGCGCAGCGCGGCCACCACCAGCTCTTCGTCGTCCTGGTTGCAGAACATGACCATGGGCCGCGGAATATCCCGCTGCACCAGGGCCATGCTTTCCAGGGTGTCCCGGTCGGGCGCATCCATGTCGACAATCACCACATCCGGATTACTGCTGCGCACCTTCTCCGCCAAACCGGCAGCGCTGGTCAGGCGGCACAGGATCTCGTGGCCCTCATCAATGAGGGCCCGCTCGAGAATCGCGGCACGGGGTGGCTGGTCATCTACCAGCATGATTTTCAGAGCCATCTAATTTTCAGAACCATCATGTCAGGCGCGTCCGGAATCGTTGTCGTTACGGGTTGTTTTGCAACGGTTGTGCCAGTCATCACATCCCTAACCTGATGATTTTCAATGTGTTTAGTTTCCCTCTGATCCAGCACCGAAAAAGTGCACCAAGGCGACGCACTTTTCGGCACCAAAATGTGATCAGAATTTAATCTCACCCCAGGCCCAGTACTTGCTGGTGTCATCCTTGAAGTCGTCGGCGCTGTACTGCGCATACTTCAGGCCAACCACATAGTGCTTACCGATGGGGCGAGCCATCAGCAGGTCGGTTTCCGTGCCGTAATCCGTGCTGCCTTCATTGGACTGGAAGTCGTGGTAGACCGCCGCCAGCTTAAACCCGGCCAGCTTGCCGCCCACGGTCACGAAGGTGTCCTCCAGGCCATCAGCCGGCGTGGCCAGGAACTGGTCCGCCCACCCGTTGAAGGCATGCTTGGTCGCCAACGGTGTCTGGAAAGCCACCAGGCCGTCATCTGAACCAAGCACTTCCTGTGCCACTTTTACCGTTACTCCGGCCACCTCTGCGCCCAGCTCGGCAAAGTAATAGTCGGTATCACCGGCTTCCACTTCCTGCTGAGCCCCTTCCAGCGTGAGCAACAGCTTTACCGCATCCAGATCGAAAGCACCGGCATAACGCACACCGTAGGTATCGTTCTGCGAGTCGGTTACGTTATCGGTTTCCAGCAAGTAGGCGTACGCGGTTAGCGAGCCACCCGGCATGCCCGCCCAGCTGGCATTGAAAAGATTGTTGGTCACATTGGCATCAAACCCCGGCGTAATGCCGTTCACCTGGGTCAGATGGGCCGCAGAGACACTGAAATCACTGATGCCGTAATCAATCCGCGCACCATCAAAGGTCTGTTCATCCTGGCGCCAGCCCACGTTCCCCACAAAACGGGCGTTGTCGTAGATGATCCGCTGGCGACCGTAAGTCGCCACCAGGCCTTCCAGGGCATGGCTGCCGGTATAACGAATGGCGGCGCGGTTCAGCTCGGTGACTTCCGGATCTGCAATGACCGGGTAACCGGCCTGCTGCGGCGCATAGTTGTCCACCTGGCCCACGATGCGGGTATCTTCAAACTCCCCCATCACATCAAAGCCGTGGAGCTTGCCACTCTGGTAACCCAAACGGGTACGCAGGGTTAGCGCCTGGCCGTCTTCGGTAAAGGCATCACTGTCCACGTCTTCATAACGCAGGCGCATGTTCAGCAGCGGTGTGCCGTCTTTCAGTGCGGTAATAAAGGCATCGTCTTCCGCGTTGGCTGTCCCCGTAAAGCCCAGCGTGGACAGAAGGACACCGGCAGCAATGGCAGAATATTTCATCATCGTTTCCTCAACACTTCCCAAAATTAAAAAAGTTAACGTCGTAAATTCAGGGCGCACCTTCCCTGTTCCCGCTTTTCGGTGCGCGAAAAAGCGGAAGGGTTAATCCAGGTTTTATGCGTTTAAATCAGGCCCGCTTGCGGTTCGCTTCAGCTTTAGTGCTGTCACGCTTTGGCAGCGGCTCCACCTTGCGCTGTTTCTCATACAGGAACTGAAGCACCTGCTGACGACAACGAACAAAGGTGGGGTCATCCGCCAGGGCCAGGCGGTCCCGTGGACGTGGGACCTTCACATCCAGAATCTCGCCGATGGTGGCGGAGGGACCATTGGTCATCATCACAATGCGGTCTGACAGCAGTACGGCCTCATCCACATCGTGGGTAATCATGATCACCGTGGTGCCCAGTTGGGCATGGATCTCCATCAGGGAATCTTGCAGGTGAGCGCGGGTCAGCGCGTCGAGAGCACCGAAAGGCTCATCCATCAGCAGCACCTGGGGCTGCATGGCCAGCGCGCGAGCAATACCAACACGCTGTTTCATGCCACCGGAAATTTCATCCGGTTTCTTGTGCATGGCGTGCGCCATGTGCACCAGCTCCAGGTTATGCTCCACCCAGTCACGAATTTCCGCTTTGCTCTTGGTCTTCTTGAAGACCTGTTTGACCGCCAGCTCCACATTTTCGAACGAGGTCAGCCAGGGCAGCAGCGAATGGTTCTGAAACACCACGGCACGTTCCGGACCTGGCTCGGTCACCTCATGCTTGTCGAGAATGACCCCACCATCGGTGGCCTGAAGCAGGCCCGCCACGATATTGAGCACGGTAGATTTACCGCATCCAGAGTGACCGATCAGAGAGACGAATTCGCCGGACTCAATTTTCAGATTCACATCTTTCAGCGCTTCGAACTGGCCTTTTGGCGTATCGAATTTCATGCCGACATTGGAGAGTTCCAGTAATGCTTTCATGTTTTTTCTCCTCACCTGATGGCTTAACGCTGTACCGAAGATTTATCCCACACCAGAGCGCGCTGCAGCATGAGCATCAGGCGATCCAGCAGGAAACCGATCAGACCAATCACGATCACCGCCACCATGATCCGGCCCAAAGACTGGGAGCTGCCGTTCTGGAATTCATCCCAGACGAATTTCCCAAGCCCCGGGTTCTGCGCCAACATTTCGGCGGCGATCAGCACCATCCAGGCAATCCCCAGACTCAGGCGCAGGCCGGTGAACATCATCGGCAGCGCGGAAGGCAGTACGATCTTGCGCACATGGCTCAGCGCGTTAAGACGTAGCACCTTGGAGACATTGGTCAGATCCTGGCTCACCGACGTCACACCCACCGCCGTGTTCATCAGCGTTGGCCACAGACAGCACAGCGTCACGGTGAACATGGAGGTGAGGAAGGACTTGGCCACCAGCGGATCGTCAGTCACGTACACCGCACTCACCACCATGGTCACCAGTGGCAACCAGGCCAGCGGCGACACCGGCTTGAACAACTGAATCAGCGGGTTCATGGCCGCATGAGCCGTGTTGCTCAGGCCGATAAAAATACCCAACGGAATCGCAATCACAGAGGCCAGCAGGAAACCGCTCATTACTGTGATCAGGCTGGTGCCGATCTGATCAAAGAAGGTCGGAGCCCCGGTGTAATCCCGGTGGACCGGCTCCCACTCCGGCTGCTGCTGCAGCCGCGAGGCGATGTATTTTTCCTGGCGTTCATGAAACGCCGCTTCCTTGGCTCGAGACGCCTGATGCTCATCCACCAGCGAACCGGCCTGCTCCCAGACATCGGCTGGCCCCGGGAACTGTCCCAGCGAGGTATCGATACGCTGGGCCGCCAGTTGCCATAGCAACAGGAAGGCGGCAATGCCCATTACCGGCCAGATCAACTGTCGCAGCAGTGCCTGCCACTGCTCACCGGTCATCTTGCCGGTGGCCAGGGCGCGGTAGGGTTCCATCCAGGTCGGGAATGTCAGGGTCACCATGATTGCTTCTCCTCAGGGGAGCGCGCCCTTAAAGCGCGTCACCCTCTTTCAGGCCAATCGGGAATTTCTTCAGGTATTCGTTAGGCTTGCGACCGTCGTAGGTGATGTTGTCGATAAAGCCTTTCTGCGGCGGCTTGAAGCCATCTTCCGTGGCAAAGTCGGGGAACTGGTCAGCCGGGATCTTGCCTTCAGCGATCAGGGCTTTGGCCGCCTGGGCATAGATGTCCGGGCGATACACGTTCTTGGCCACATCCATGTACCAGCTGTCCGGCTTGGTATCGCTGATCTGGCCCCAGCGACGCATTTGGGTCAGATACCAGATCGCATCGGAGTAGAACGGGTAAGTGGCGTTGTAACGGAAGAACACGTTGAAATCCGGAACCTCACGCACATCACCTTTTTCGTACTCGAACGTGCCAGTCATGGAGTTGGCGATCACGTCATAGTCCGCGCCCACATAGTTCGGCTGGGACAGAATCTTCACCGCTTCCGGGCGGTTGGCGTTGTCGTTTTCATCCAGCCACTTGGCCGCACGGATCATCGCCTTCACCACACGAATGTGAGTGTTGGGATACTTGTCGGCCCAGCCCTTGCTCACACCGAATACTTTTTCCGGGTTGTTTCTCCAGATTTCGTAGTCGGTAATCACCGGCACACCGATACCCTTGAACACCGCTTGCTGGTTCCAGGGCTCGCCCACGCAGTAACCGTAGATGGTGCCGGCTTCCAGGGTCGCGGGCATTTGCGGCGGCGGCGTTACCGACAGCAGCACGTCAGCTTGCAGCTGGCCGCTGGTGTCGCCCTTGTGCGGCGCGTAGTAGCCCGGGTTCAGGCCACCGGCGGCCAGCCAGTAACGCAGCTCGTAGTTGTGGGTGGACACCGGGAACACCATGCCCATGTTGAAAGGTTTGCCTTCCGCCTTGTACTTCTCCACCACCGGCTTCAAGGCGTCCGCCTTGATCGGGTGCACCGGCTTGCCGTTCTCGACCGGAATGTTCTTCTTCATTTCTTCCCACACCGCATTGGAAACGGTGATGCCGTTGCCGTTCAGATCCATGCTGAATGCGGTAATGATGTGGGCTTCGGTGCCGTAGCCAATGGTGGCCCCCAGCGGCTGGCCAGCAAGCATGTGCGCGCCATCCAGCTGACCGTCAATGACCCGGTCCAGCAGGACTTTCCAGTTGGCCTGGGCTTCCAGGGTCACAAACAGGCCTTCTTCCTCGAAATAGCCTTTCTCGTAAGCGATGGCCAGCGGGGCCATGTCGGTAAGTTTGATAAAGCCGAACTTGAGATCCGCCTTCTCAGGCCAGCCCAGCGCATCATCCGCCACGGAGGTAGCCGACAGGCCCAGCGTCATCGCGGCCAACACGCCACAAAATGTTTTTTTGAAACCGTTCATCATCCTTCCCTCGTCTGCCCGTTTTTTTCAGGCATAAAAAAAGCGCTCAAAGCCCCCCGCCTTCGTTGGCCGGGTCCTCTGAGCGCCTTTGCTCGAATCTGCACGTGGCCGCCGTTGGCCACGAAGATGGTTGTCCTGCACAGCATTGCCACTGTGCTTACCCTGTCATAAGGCAAATGCTGTGCCAGTTTTTAAATACCTTGGTTTTCATCAACTTAACGGTAAAGTCAATCGCCACCCCAATTTCCCGCGCCCGCTTATTGCCCAGCCAGCACCGTTGTGAATCAGCCACGGCTCACCAAAATGCATCACCTCTTTGCTGCAACAGCGCTTTCCGCCCACAACCCCCGCGCTTTGCCCCGTCCTGGTGAAAAAACCACGCACTGCCTGGGAGCCTTTGCGACCAAAGCCGCATTTATCACTGGGGTGAATAATGAACATCATTCGAATGATGAAGCCGAAAACGCCACGGCCTGTTAGGCTGCGCGCTGGATTATCGGAGAGACCCGGCACGTCGCCCTATATTGGTTTTCCCGACTTCGCCTTCCCATTTGATTGCCTGCGAGACACTGCGTGACGACCACCGAAAGAGATCACCTGCTCACTGCGATAGCCGGCGCCTTCAGTCTGGTTATTGCCCTGGGTATTGGCCGCTTCCTGTTCACCCCGGCCCTGCCCGACATGATTGCCGAGACAATGCTCACCGCTGTCAGTGGCGGTTATCTGGCCGCCATCAACTATGGGGGCTATCTGGCCGGTGCCATGCTCGCCATGGCAGTGCCGGCCCACCGGGCACGCACGGCGTTCTGGCTGGCACTGTGGGCAAGCGTAATCACCAGCATCCTTATGGGCCTGAGCACTACCTTCACGCCCTGGGCCATTAACCGGTTTCTCGCGGGTGTGGCCAGCGCCATCATTATGGTCAACGGCTCCGCGCTGGTACTGGGCGCCATGCCCAATCACCTGCGTGCCCGGCTGGGCAATATTCACTATGCCGGCATCGGCCTGGGCATCAGCATCGCCGCCCTCACCGTTGCCTTTATTGAACGCCTGCACGGCAGCTACGCCACCATGTGGCTCGCCTGTGGTGCACTGGCGCTGATCATTCTGCCGCTGCTGCGCCGCATCCCTGCCCTGCCCCACGCCAAACACAACCAGCACGAACACGCGCCGGTGAACCGCTCGGCCCTGGGCTTTCTGATCGCCAGCTACACCCTGGCCGGTTTCGGCTACATCACCAGCACCACCTACCTGCCGGTGATCGCCAAAGCCCAACTGCCGGGCCTGGACCTGTCTCTTATACACATCTGACGCTGCCGACGATATGCAGTGTGTA
>OJGS01000362.1_pt1 | contig 15423 bp, 10 predicted proteins | sample 1594531 | NCBI WGS metagenome assembly OJGS01 (sample SAMN05416816, study PRJEB24817) | seawater metagenome | isolation source: Sea water | place: Canada:Atlantic | collected 2013-07 | reverse complement strand
TGGGCTCGGAGATGTGTATAAGAGACAGCTCTGATTTTTGAGCAGGCCCAAATTATACCACGCCCGATGATGGCTGGCGTCGCGTCGCACCGCAGTCGACAGCGCGGTTTCGGCTTCGGTTAACTTACTCGCCTCCGCAAAAGCGAGACCAGCCCGGAACATGGCTTCACCACTTTCGGGCTGTAACTGCGCCGAACGATAGAAAGCATTAGCCGCCTCTGGTAGCCGGCCAGCAGCCTGCAAGACCCGGGCATGGCTATCGTGAATGCCGGGCGAATACCGATCCCACTGCGTCGCCTGCTTCATCTCGTCCGCCGCTTCGCCTAACCGATCCGTATTGGCAAAATACTGCCCTTTACGCAGACGGCCACCCGGCTGATCCAAAGTGAGGTCGAGATACTCCAAAAACTCCTGGGCGAGTTTCGGTTTTGAATTCAATTCATGGGTCAAAGCCCAAGCCGCATCGAATCGCACCAATCGCGTGGGATCATCCAGCCCCGGACGGATTACGTCCTCCTGCCCCGGTAACCCGGTGAGCACCTGCATGGCCGACCCTCTCACCATCGGATCCTCATCCTTCGTGGCCGCACGGGCGATCTCCACGATCTCAACATGATGGTCAGCATGCCCCGCCAGTAACTGGAGGTAAGTCGCGCGCCAAGCCGGGATATCTTCAGTCTCCCAGAGTGCGAGTAAGGCGTCTACGGCGGCTTCCTCACCTGCTTGAGCCGACGCTATCGCGCGGGCCCGTGCCCGTTGGCGTGAGTCCATCTTATCACCATACCAGGCCGTGGTCTGCGCAATCGCCCAATCCACCGACTGATCTCCGTGACACCCATTACAAGCATTGGGGATATCCAGTTCCTTGGTCATGAGGGGATCCGGCTTCAGCCACCCATGATCATGTCGGGGCGACCTGATCATGTAATCCGTCGTCGGCATGTGGCACGAAACACACTGGTTGCCCGTGGAACCGTCCAAGTGACGGGAATGCGCGGTCGGATCGATCACCGGTGCGAGAATACCCGTCTGCGGCATCTTACGGCCCGGCGTGCTATGGCACTGCATGCACAGCGCGTTATTTTCGACGGGTAAGATCGTCTCACTCGTATGCGGATCGTGACAGTCCATGCACGACACTCCGGCGTGGTGCATCCGACTGAGTTTCACCGACGTCCAATTAAAATCTTCATCGCGTTGCTGTCCGTCGGGGTAAAACACCCCTGGTTGGACCGGCAGCGTCAGTCGGAAATGGTCCGAGTAATCTGCACCGGGCGGAAATTCGGCCGTGAGTTGCTCATTTCGCGCGTGGCAGTAAGCGCAGGTTTGCTCGGCCTGCTGACGATCGTGGATCCAATCCAGGCCGTCACTGGCAGCCGCCGCTGTGCCGTGCCCTTCCTTCACCGGTCCGTGACACTGAATGCAGCTGATGCCGTGCTCCACCCAACTCGAGGTATAGAGGTCCTGCTCCGCATCGTAGTTCTTGCGGTAACCCGTCATGTGGCAGTGGGCGCACATCGAATTCCAATTCATCCCCCGCCCCGTCCAATGTCCCCACTCGCCCGGGTAACGATTCTCGTCTCCGAAGACGTTGAACCATTCCTCTTCCGCGGGATCCCACGCCATATCAGTCGGCTGAATCCGACCTGTTTCCGTTTCGAGTAACATCTGACGCGATGGCTTCTGCCCGAGCGCCGCGCGCACCGGATAAACGGCCTCCGAGCCATCTTTCTTGATCATAACCATGGTCGGCCCCTCTTCGTTCGATTCGATTCGAAATTTCGAGCCCCCTTCAGAAATCTCCCCGTGCTCCGCGAAAGCCGCGTGTAACTCCGCGATATCAGCCGGTTGATTCGCGTTGGCGTGATCTGTCCCCTGCCATTTTTCAAAAATCTCCGCATGGCAAGCTCGGCAGCTCTCTGAGGTTTGTCCCTCCGCCATCGATGGCAGCGGATGTGCCCCGTGCCCCTCGGCAGCCATCGGCTTTGATGCCGCCGCCGTTTCCTCGGTCGAATCAGTCTTCCGACAGGCACCGACGACGAGAATCATGATCCCGCTTACTATCCAGACGACAAACGTCCCTCCTAACCAACGACCGGCACGGGGAGAACGTAATAAAGCAATGAATGGACGCACGCCCCGAACAAATCGGAATCAACATTCGGCGTAAAGCCGAGAGCTTCATCTATCTCCTAACCTTCCCGACCACCCATGCTCCGAGAGCAATCATCCGGGCGGTGGAATTTGAGGCGCTGTTTTTCGAATTTGAGGAGTGGTGAAGAGGTCTCCGCCTCAAAGCTCCCTCTCATGAAAAGCGCTTTCGGGCGTGGACCTCTAACTGCCCGCTTCTCGACTACCCCGTGGAGCCACCTTCATATTCCGGTTGGCGTTGGAACGGGTAGACCACGGGCGCGTCGATGAATTCTGGTTCCGGCTCGCCGCAAGATTCCATGCGACGCACCAATCGGGAGCGCATGTCGGTCACCACCTCTTTGAAACTCGGCATCCCGATCAGATTGGTCAGTTCCCACGGATCGGACTGTAAGTCGTAGAGAAAATCATCCGCATATTCGTCGGTTTGCCCTACGTCGAGTGGCTTACCATCAGCATCGACCTGAGGGCACCTCACACTGTATTTGAAACGCTCCGTGCGCACGCAGCGACCGGTTTGGCTTTCACTGATCTGCACGTAAACATCGTCAGGCCAGGCCATCGTGCGGTCCGCCACCAGTTGTTTGATGGAATTCCCCATCAATGTATCCGGAACTTCGATATCTCCGGCGTCGAGCAACGTAGCCGGCAAGTCGACCAAAGAACACAGCTGAGAGAGTTGACCTCCCCCCATGAACCCAGGTCCCCAGATTGCGGTCGGCACCCGGATCGATGCCTCATGGCAAGAGCGTTTGTATTCGTCGTTGCGGGTCTTGAAGTGGCAGCCATGGTCCGAGGTGAAGAGGATGATGGTATTGTCATCAATCTCTAGGCTTTTGAGGGAATCCATGATGCGGCCCAGTCCTTCATCGCAGCGTTTAATCATTCCACAATACCCCGGCCAGTGTTGCGGAGCCGTGCCTCCAAGCTTGGCGAGGTCGGGCGGTAATGGCGCTTGAGTGTATTGTTTCTCGTAGCCATCCGGGGCAGGATAATTGTCGCTGTGGTTTTGATGGTGCGGTTCGAGGTAGGACAAAAATAGGAAGAATGGATCTTCCGAATCGGCCTTATCATCAATGTAGCGGATTGCCGCGTCGGTTTGAGCATCCACGCGATAACCCGGCAGTTTGACCTCATTATTATCCTTGTCCCAGAGGTGCGTATCGTAAGGACCAGACACAAATTCGAGTAAGTTGGCCGCCAACCAATAGTCATATCCGCCGCGGGCTTCCTTCGGCACGGCCCCAAAGGTATCGTGCGACATGAGGTGCCACTTACCAATGTAGCCCGTGTTGTAACCCGCTTCGGCAAAATAGGTCCCCAGCATCTTTAGGTGCTCATGCGGCCGCAGGCCATTGTGCCACACCCCGGTTTGGCTGGCAAACATCCCCGTCTGCAAACACGACCGCGCCGGACCACAGACCGGCTGACACGTGAAGCTGTTGTAAACATGGGTGCCTTCGTGCGCCATGCGATCAAAGTTCGGCGTCAGCCCCGAGGGGTTGCCATGCGCGCCGGTCGTATCGGCACGCTGTTGATCAGTGAAAAAGACAATAATATTGGGACGTGATGAAGCCATGGGGAAACGGGGTAATCGCAATGCAGGATGAACGGGTGACGAACCGCAAGCCGAGGTGACCGCAAACCGCTACCGGAAGATCGCGGCGACTATGGGTAGGGTTTTAATTGCTCGAGCGAATCGAGCTCAGGACTCCCGCCGCGGTTGCCGCTACCCGCACAGGTGTAGAGCGCACCTTGATGGAAGACGATTCCGGCACCGTGCCGACCGCGAGTAAACTGCGGTAGCTCCGACCAGCTCTCGGCCAAGGGATCGTAGGCATGGACTTGATCGTGCGCCGCCTGCTGGCGGTCGCTCTCGCCTCCCGCGACTAGGTAGCGGCCATCATGCGCAATTGAGAATGTGCCAGCGCGCGGTTCGGGGAGTTCCTCCGCGGCTGTCGTCCAGGTCGCGGACGCGATATCAAAAATGTCGAGGGAAGGCTCGAGTAGCTTGAAGGTCTCTTTGGTCTTGGCCGACGAGCGGCGACCACCCCCGGCGTAGAGTTTGCCATCAATCGCGGAGGCTTGGAAATGATCACGCAGGTGCGGCGCGTCCGGCCATTGCTTCCATTTTCCGGTCATTAAATCGAAGGAATCAAGCCAAGCGACGTGCCCATCCCAATGTCCGTTGATGATACCTGCCACGAGAAAGAGTTTTCCATCCGCGATCACCGCACCCGCCCCACCCCGACGACGACCCTCCGGGATCTCAGCGCCGTAGGTCCACTCGTCCGTCGCCGGATCATAGATCACCAATCGCGGTAGCGCTGTTTCATGTGGATACTTCCCGGTCATCGCCCCAGCGAGGATGATGCGACCGCGCCAAACCACGGGTTGGAAATGGTGAATCTCAACCGGAGGAGCCTTGCCTTCGGACCAGGAATTAGTTTTCGGATCGTAAATATCGACCGGCTGAATCCGACGTCCGCCTAGTAGGTAAAATTTGCCCTCACATTCCACGAACGCGGCTTCGTGGCGTGCATGCGGCCGCCCGGTCGGATCAAGTGTCTGCCACTCGCGCTCAGCAGCATTGAGCGCCGCGGAGGAAACGAAGAAAAAAAGTAAAAAGATGGACCATCGCGGAGATTTCATAAGTTCGAGGGGGAAAGGTCCATCATTAGGTCTGGGACCCAACAGAGTAAACCCATTCACAGGGCAATATTGCGTTGCCTTTAAACTTCCTGTCAGTCTCCCGCTTCGATTCCTTAGTTAATAAGTAAAGTGCAGTAATTATTCCGCTGCCTACCAAACTACTCAAAATCCCCCCATGAGCTTCACTCTCGGACTAGACTACGGCACCAACTCCGCTCGCGCTCTCATTGTGCGCTGCACCGACGGCAAGGAATTTGGTTCCTATGTCGTCGACTACCCCAGCGGACACCAAGGCATTCTCCTTGATACCAAGGACCACAACGTCGCCCGCCAGAGCCCTCTCGATTACCTGCATTGTCTCGAAGCCGCCACCAAGGGTGCCCTCAAAGAGGCTAGCAAAAAACGCGGCTTCAACGCCGCCAAGATCGTCGGCATCGGCGTGGACACCACAGGATCGAGCCCCATTCCGGTCGATGCCAAGAACCGCCCTCTCGTCGCCCAAAAGAAATTTGCCCAGAATCTCAACGCTCACTGTTGGCTATGGAAGGATCACACGTCCTGGAAAGAGGCCGACAAAATCACTGCACTCGCCGCGAAGCATAACCCCGAATACATCGCGAAGTGCGGCAACACCTACTCCTCCGAGTGGTTTTGGGCCAAAATCTGGCGCTGCCTGATCGTCGACCCCAAGGTCTTCAACGCCGCCCACTCTTGGGTCGAGATGTGCGACTGGTTACCCGCCGTGCTTGGTGGCATCAAGGACCCGAAGAAGGTAAAGCGCGGCATCTGCGCTGCTGGCCACAAAGCACTTTACAGCGACGATTGGGGCGGACTTCCGGATAAGAAATTCCTCAAGCGCCTATCGCCCAAACTCGCTGCGCTACGAGACCGACTCTACGACAAGGCCGAAGATGCCAGCGCTCTAGCTGGCAACCTGTGCGCCGATTGGGCCAAACGCCTCGGCTTGCCCGAAGGCATCCCGCTGGCCATCGGCGAATTCGACGTGCACTACGGCGCCATCGGCTCCGGCATCGCTGAAGGCACCCTCGTCAAAGTTATCGGCACCTCGACCTGTGATGTGGGCGTGGTTTCTGCCGACAAGGAAATCGCCGACATTCCTGGCATCTGCGGCATCGTCAAAGGCGCGATTCTTCCCGGCTACTACGGTATCGAGGCCGGACAATCCGCCGTCGGTGACATCTTCAAATGGTGGGTTGAGGTCGTTTGCGGCGGCGATGACAAGACTCACGTTAAATTCACCAAAGCGGCCGCAAAACTCGCACCCGCTGCGAGTGGCCTGCTCTCCCTCGACTGGAACAACGGCAATCGAACCATCCTCGTCGATCAACGCCTCACTGGCCTGATCCTCGGCAACACGCTGCACACGAGCGCACCCGAAATCTACCGGGCCTTGATCGAAGGCACCGCCTTCGGCGCCCGGGCCATCATCGAACGTCTGCGCGAATACGGCGTGCCGATCAAACGCGTCGTTTGCGCCGGTGGTATCGCCGAGAAGAATCCGTTCCTGATGCAAACCTACGCCGACATCACCGGCTGCACCATGCTGGTCGCCGGATCGAGTCAGGCCTGTGCCCTCGGCTCCGCCATCTCCGCCGCGGTTCTGGCGGGTGAACACGCCGACTTTGCCACCGCCGGGAAGAAAATGACTGCCCTAAAAGACGTCGCCTACAAACCCAACCCCGCCGCGCGCCGCACTTACAATCAGCTCTACAAACTCTACCGCCAACTCTACGACAGCTTCGGCGGCCTCAACAAGTCGGCCGACCTCTCCGGCGTCATGAAGGACCTCCTCACCTTGAAGGAAAAGGCCCGCCAATCCTAACCGGCCCAGCCTCCAGAAACTGTCATATACGACGTGACAGTTATATTTAAATCACTCTTATGAAGCTTCTTCCAAGTCCTGAAATTTGGTTCGTTTGCGGCTCGCAGCACCTCTACGGGCCCGGACCACTTAAAGAGGTCGCCGCCAACGCTGCTGCCATTACGAGCAATTTGGACAAATCCCGTCACCTGCCGCTCAAGCTCGTCACCAAGGCGCTACTCACGACGCCGGAAGAGATCACCAACCTCTGCGTCGCCGCCAACGCGGATCCGAACTGCGGTGGCTTGGTGATATGGATGCACACGTTCTCGCCTTCCAAAATGTGGATCCGGGGTTTGGATATCCTGCAGAAGCCGTTCCTTCACCTGCACACTCAGTTCAATCGAGACCTGCCTTGGGGCACGATCGATATGGACTTCATGAACCTCAATCAGGCCGCCCACGGTGACCGCGAAGCCGGGTTCATTCATACCCGCATGCGGCTCAGCCGCAAGGTGGTCGTTGGTCACTGGAGCGACGCCGAGGTGCAACAACGTATTGGTGCCTGGATGCGCGCCGTCCGTGGTTGGACCGATTTGCAAGGCGCCAAGTTTGTGCGCTTCGGTGACAACATGCGCCAAGTCGCTGTCACGGATGGCGACAAGGTCTCGGCCGAAATGCAGCTCGGGTTTTCCGTCAACACCCACGGCGTCGGTGATCTCGTCGCGGTTGTAGACGCCGTCAAAACTCGCGCGATTTCCGATCTCTGCGCGATCTACGAAAAAAACTATACGCTCGCGCCCTCCCTTAAAAAAGGCGGCAAACGCCACAACGATCTGCGTTACTCCGCGCGACTCGAAATCGGCATCGGCCAATTCCTCGAAGAGGGCGGATTCAAAGGGTTCACCGACACCTTCGAAGACCTTCACGGTCTCCGCCAACTTCCCGGCATGGCCACCCAACGGCTCATGGAGGCCGGTTACGGATTCGGCGGCGAAGGCGATTGGAAAACCGCCGCGTTGGTTCGCGCGATGAAGGTCATGGGACACGGCCTCAAGGGCGGCACCTCCTTCATGGAGGACTACACTTACCATCTCTCGCCCAAGGGCCACCAGGTGCTCGGTTCGCACATGCTAGAAATCTGTCCTAGTATCGCTGCCGCCAAACCTCGGGTGGAAATTCACCCCCTCGGTATCGGAGGTAAAGAAGACCCAGTGCGCATGGTCTTCGACGCCACCACCGGCAATGCTCTCAACGCGTCATTGGTCGACCTTGGCAATCGATTCCGCCTCCTCGTCAACGAGGTTAAAGCGGTCAAACACCCGAAACTGCCCAAGCTTCCCGTCGCACGTGCCGTTTGGGAGTGCCAACCCGATTTCAAGACCGCCTGCCAGGCCTGGATCCTCGCCGGGGGCGCCCATCACACGGGTTACAGTTACACCGTCACCGCCGAAGTCCTAGAAGACTTCACGACCATCGCGGGCATCGAACTCGTCTCGATCGACCGCGATACGCGCCTCACCGAATTCAAACAAAACCTGCGAAACAACGAGGTCTACTATCACCTCAACCAAGGCTTCCGCGCCTAGTTTTCTAGCTGCTAGATTCTAGTTACTAGTCCCTAATCTTCCCACCATGCTCACTGAACTCAAACGCGAAGCCTACGAAGCCAACCTCGCTCTCCCCGCCCAGGGATTGATCAACCTGACCTTTGGCAACGCCTCCGCCATCGATCGCGATAAAGGAATCTTCGCGATCAAACCCTCCGGCGTCGACTACGCCGCGCTCACTCCCGAGCAAATGGTGCTGGTCGATCTCGAGGGCAATCAAGTCGAAGGTGATCTGCGGCCCTCATCCGATACGCCAACTCACCGCCGCCTCTTCCTTGCGTTCGAAAGCATCGGCGGCGTCGTGCACACCCACTCTACGCATGCCACGTCGTTCGCGCAGGCTGGACGGGCCATTCCCATCTTTGGCACCACCCACGCCGACTACTTCTACGGCGACATCCCCGTGACTCGAAAAATGACTGCTGCCGAAATCGGAGATGGAGCTTACGAGTGGGAAACCGGCAACGTGATCGTTGAAAAACTCTCCGACCATGATCCCGCTGATTTCCCGGCCGTGCTGGTGAATCGTCACGCGCCATTCACGTGGGGCGACTCCGTCGCCAAAGCCGTGGAAGTTGCCGTCGCCGTGGAGTGTATCGCGCACATGGCTCTCATGTCTCTCCAGCTCGAACCCAACCTACCGACTATCGAACCGGAACTGCTCAACAAACACTTTAAACGGAAGCACGGCCCCGACGCCTACTACGGTCAAAGTGGTAATTGCTGAGGTAAACGTTTCGTTACTGACTGGATTCGGGTGCGATACTTCTCCTTGAGACTAAGCGCAAGGGTTCGGATGCAGTCGCTTTTTCGAGATCAGCTGATCACATTCACATTTCTACCCCATGAATAGTTCGACTGCGAAAATGAACCGCCGGTTTTTCCTCCGCGCCACCGGTCTCAGCCTAGCCCTTCCCCTACTCGAGTCCCTCACTCCGCGGGCATTGGGTTCGGGACTAGCTCTCGGGTCCCACACCGGCAACGCCATCGCCGCCACGCGCCCCCGCCGCATGGTCTGCATCGGCAATATGCTGGGGTTCTACCAACCCGAGTTTTTCCCCACCCAAGCCGGTCGCGACTATGTCATGCCTTCACTGCTTCGCCCGCTCGCGTCGCATCGAGATGACTTCACTTTATTCTCCGGACTGGATCACGGCCTGAAGGGCGGGCACTTCGCCATCCACTCCTTTCTCAGCGGCATCCGCAGCATGGACGCCAAATCAATGCCGGAGGGAAACATCAGTGTCGATCAACGTGCCGCCGAAACCATTGGCGGAGCGACGCGCTTCCCCTCCCTCACCATCGGATCCCAGGACGGTATTCATGGTGGTTGCATGATGTCTTGGACTCGCAGCGGCACCCGCGTGCCGCCCATCTCTACCCCCAACGCACTCTTCCGTAGGCTCTTCCACACTGAAGACTCCGGCAATATCGCTCAACGTAACGACCAATTCGATCTCCAGTCTTCGATCCTCGATGCGGTTCACGGTGATGCCAAATCGCTCACCCGCAAACTCGGCAATCAGGACCGCGATAAACTGGATGAGTATTTCACTTCCGTGCGTGACGTGGAACGCCAGATCGCTCAACGCCGCCGCTGGGCCGACGTGCCCATGCCCAAGCCCGGGATGGAGGAACCGCGGAATACCGATTTCGTTTCCGACCTGCCGGTGCTTTACGATCTGATCGCTCTCGCCCTCCAAACGGACTCGACCCGTATCGCCACCTTAGAAATTGGCGGCGATTTCGAATCCCGCGCCCTCGGTATTTCAAAGGGTTATCATGCGCTCTCCCATCACGGAAAGGTTCAGGCCAGCATCGATGATCTACTCAAACTCGAGCACTATCAAATGGAGCAATTCAGCCGCTTTCTTACCAAGATGAAATCGATCCAAGATGGTGAATCCCACCTGCTCGATCACACGCAGGTCTTATTCGGCAGCGGCATGGGCAACGCCAATGCGCACACCAACTCAAATCTCCCCCTCATTCTAGCGGGTGGTGGCTTCGGTCATGGCGAGCATCGCGAATACCCGCTCAAGGGACACCACCGCGTGCCCCTCTCCAATCTCTACCTCACGATGCTGCAACACTTCGGAGTGGAAACCGATCGCTTCAGTTTGAGTAGCAGCACCATCCGGGACTTCGCCTAATCTCGCTATGGTGCCAGCCCGCATGCGCACAGTTTCATTGATGGTATTGGGCCTGTTGGTCGCTCCTGGCGGCTCGGCGGCGGATCCGTTTGTCCATCCGGCAGAGCTCGAACAGTTCTTCGGGGATTATTGCGTCACTTGCCACGGCCCTAAAAAGCAAAAAGGCGACCGACGGCTCGATCAGTGGCAATGGCCCGTCACCGACCAGGACAGCTTACTCGCGGTCCAGGATGTCATCGATGTGCTCACGCTCGAGGACATGCCCCCCGAGGACGCCAAACTCCGTCCCCCCACCGAGACGGTAATGGCCATGATCGATCAACTCACCGGACTCGCCGCTGACGGTCATGACCAGCTTGTCAGCACCGGTGGCGAGGTCGTGCTCCGGCGCCTCAACCGAGAGGAATACCTCAACACCGTCGGTGATCTGTTGGGGATCAACATGACCATGTTCGATCCGACCACGGCCTTTCCCCGCGACCAGACCGTCGAGCACCTCGACAACATCGGCGACACGTTGCGCACCTCCGGGCATCTCCTTTCCCAATACCTCGAAGCCGCCGATGCTGTGGTAGAAAAAGCCCTGCGCGACGAGCCCCCACCCGCCGAAAAAACGTGGCGTTTTACCGACAACTTCTACCAGCAGCCTGAGCTTCGTTACTCGCACACCAAGGTTCACGACAACCAGTTCATCGGCCTCTACGAAGGCAAAGAATCGATTCGGCATGAAGGTGGCTACGGTGCGATCTACGAATTCGCCGACGGCGTGCCGGCCGACGGTTACTACGAAATCAAGGTCAATGCGGAGGCGATGAATCGGCAGCATCCCTACGATCAAAAGATCTTCCAGTCCGATCCGACCGAACCCTTCCGTCTAGGTATCCGCCCCGGCCAGTCGACAATCGGCGCCCTGCACGAAACCCAACCCATCGAGCCGCAGTTGGGGGAAGTCATCCTGCGCGACGGTCCCGCTGAATGGCATACGTTCCGCGTCTGGCTCGACCAAGGATTTACCCCTCGATTCACGTTTCCCAATGGAGCGCTCAGCATCCGCAACGCCTACGGAAAAGTCCTGCGGACCCACAATGATCAGTTTCCGGAAGAAGTTCGCGACACCAAGGGTATCGTGGAATTTCGTGCTGTCGTGATGCGCCATGGCTTTCTGCCCCACATCCGTATCCATGAAGTCGAGATCCGTGGTCCCCTTGAACCGCAGTGGCCGACCGTCAGTCAATCCCGGATCTACGGCGATGACGCCTTCAACTCCGAGGGCATGCGCAACATGCTCTCCCGTTTCGCCACCCGCGCCTACCGTCGTCCCGCCACGGATGCCGACGTGGATAGCCTGATGCAGGTGGTGGATGCGCGCATCGCAGCTGGCCACGATCGGAGGCAGGCACTGAAGGATGGATTGAAAGCGGCGCTCTGTTCACCTGCGTTTCTTTACCTGGTCGAACCCGTCGATCCAGACGCCCCTACCCCTGAGCTGGAGGCCTACGCCTTAGCCAGTCGCCTTTCCTATTTCCTCTGGGCGACCATGCCCGACGATCAACTTATGGCGAAAGCGGCGGACAACTCGCTGCTAGATCCCGCTGTCTTGCGGGCGGAAACTCAGCGCCTTCTCACCGACCCTCGCGCCGAACGTTTTGTCACCCGATTCACCGACGCATGGCTGAACCTGCGAGGCCTGGGCGACATGGCCCCGGATCGGGATATGTTTCCCGAATACTACGCCGAGAACCTGCAATCGGCGATGAAGCGGGAGACGCGTCTGTTCACCCAGGATCTGCTGACCCGCAACGAAAGTGTGATTCGTTTCATCGACGCCGATTACACCTTCGCCAACCGCGCCCTTGCCCGGCTCTACGGCGCCGAGGAGACCGTGCCGAGTGCAGTCGGTCATGAATTTCATCGGGTCAGTTTTCCTGACTCGCAACGGCATGGTCTACTCGGGCATGCCTCCATATTAACGGTCACCGCCAACGGCATCGAAACCTCCCCGGTGACGCGCGGTGTCTGGGTGTTGGAGAACCTGTTCGGCACTCCGCCCGCCCCTCCGCCCGATGATGTGCCTGCGATCGATCCCGACGTGCGCGGCGCCAGCTCCATCAGCGAAATTCTGGCCAAACATCGCGACACGCCCGCCTGCTACGACTGCCACCGTCGGATCGACCCGCCCGGGTTCGCCCTGGAATATTTCGATCCCATCGGCCGATGGAGGGAACGCTACCCCAACAAAAAACCAATCGCATTCGCATCGGATCTCCCTGCTGGCGACGCCTTCGCCAATACCACGGAACTCACCTCACACCTATTAAAGCGGAAAGACAAATTCGCCCACATGCTCATCGAACGATTGATGATGTTCGCCTGCGGCCGCCGGATGGAAGCCCTCGATCGTCCCGCCCTGGATGCGATCTTAGCCGCAACAACCGACGATAACTACCGATTTCGCGACCTAATCGAACAAATCGTCCTCAGCGCCCCCTTCCAAAACAACTAAGCGTTAGAGTCTCCACCGGTAGCCCCACCCAAAGCCGGATCATTCTCATACTCTTTTTCGTTCTCTTTCTCCGTTTCACCCAACTTTGCTTCCTCCGGTAAAACCGGCGAATGCCTCTCAGTATCTAACCGATGACCGTTCGTCATTGAACATTAGCCTCGATCGATTCCTCTGAGAACATGCAGGTTCACGCACCGATCTCCAAAGAGTGGCGAAAGCGCATGATTTTCATGGGCTTCATGATCTGGGGTTCCGCCCTTTGGTTCGCCTACGACGGATACATCGCGTGGCCCGCAGAAGAAGAACGCTACCAAACGCTGGTCACTCTCACCGCCGACATCGTGGCAGAGGGCGACAAGATCACCGAAAAGAACCCTGCGGTAGAACAGGCTTGGAAAACCTACGCCGCACAGAACGACCTGAAGCCCAAGGTGCCCAAACACCGCTCGGCCGGTGACCTCGCCGGTCAACGTGGCATCGCTGGATTTGGCATCGTTATCGGTGTCATTTTTACAGCCTGGTTCTTTCTCCAACATCGTAAGAGCATCCGGGCCGACGGTGAGATCATAACCGGCGACGGCGGTGAAAAAATCTCCTTCGAAAGCATCGTCGACATTGACCGGCGCAAGTGGGCCCAAAAGGGCATCGCCTACGCCGTCTATGAAAAGAACGGCAAGAAACGCCGACTCTGCCTCGACGACCACAAGTTCATCGGTGCCGAAGCCATTATCCTCGAAGCCGAGAAACGCATCAAAGCCCGCACTGAAGCCGCGAGCGACTCCGCGCCCGAAGGCGACCCCAGACGCTTAGCTCGAGTAACCAACCGACGTGCAAAAACGTCGGTTGAATGTGCTATCCCGAGCCTTTTCAGCCCGGCGCAGAGTGTATAGGGTATTTTTCTCCTACCCCACTATGCGCCATTTCCTGTTACTTGTTAGTTGCTACTTGCTACTTCCGATCAGCGGCATCGCTGCCGACCGGCCCAATATCCTAATCCTGTTCATCGATGACATGGGTTACGGTGATCCGAGTTCTTTCGGCAACGAGCTCGTCTCGACGCCCAACATCGATCGCCTCGCCACCGAGGGACGACGCTTCACCAACTTCTACGTCAACTCGCCCATCTGCTCCGCCTCGCGGGTCGCCCTCAGCACCGGCCAATACCAACAGCGGTGGCGGATCCAATCTCACCTCGCCAGTCGCAAACAGAATGAAGAGCGAAAAATGGTTCATTTTCTAGAACCTAGCGCTATACACACCGCTCAGCTTTTCCAAGACGCGGGCTATCAAACCGCCCACTTCGGTAAATGGCACATGGGCGGTGGGCGCGATGTCGACGACGCCCCCCACCCGTCAGCTTACGGGTTTGATGAAAGCCTTGTTTCCTTCGAGGGCCTGGATGATCGCCTCCTTTTCGGCACCACCGGACTCAACGGAGCCAGCGCAAAACTCGGTCAGGGTAACATAACTCAAGTCGAGAAGCGCGACATGACCCGGATCTACGCCGACCACGCCATCGACTTCCTCGATCGCGTTGGGGACGAACCGTTCTATCTCGAACTCTTTCCCAACGACGTTCACGATCAATTCCTTCCCACCGCTGAGGATGCGGCCAAATTTGCGCCGATCACCGACAATCCCGAAGAACAAAAATTCTTCGCCGTCCTCACCGAAATGGATCGGCAAATTGGCCGTGTGCTCGACCACCTCGAAGCCACTGAATTAGACGATAATACGATCGTTATCTTCACCAGTGATAATGGCGCCACCGACTGGCCCCGATACTACAAAGCGGGCATTGAGCCTCCCGGATCATCGGGTCCATTCTTCGGTCGCAAATGGAGTCTTTACGAAGGCGGCATTCGTATGCCCTTCATCATCCGTTGGCCCGACCATGTGCCTGCCCAAACCACCGACAATATCAGCGTCATCGCCGCCTTCGATATGCAGCCCAGTTTACTGAATCTGGCCGGTCTCCGTCCTCCCGCTGGAAAACTTTATGACGGTCGCGATCGCTCTGCCATTTTGTTAGGCGAACCTGCATTGCGCGACTCACCCATGTTTTGGGAGTTCGGCGCATTCGGCGGCATCCAACCGGGTAAAGCAGAGCATATCAGCCCGCACCTCGCCATGCGCCTCGGCAACTGGAAATTCCTGATCAATCCCGATGGATCCGGTGCTCGGCTGCACGATCTCTCAACCGATATTCGCGAACGCACCAATCTCACCGCCAGCCACCCCGCCCTCGTCGCTTCCCTGACCGAACGCACCCTAAAGTGGTGGTCCGAAATGAGCGCATACTACGCGCGTGATCTTTGATCGCGTGAAGTAACAAGCGACGTGCTGCTGCACGCAAAGTTTCAAGTATCAGGTAACAAGTATCAAGAATTCCAAACTAAGGACTGCCCGCCGGGGTCAGGTCGTTGATAAGTTATACGGAGTGTAACGCAGTAAACTTATGACAACCTGACCCCTGCCCCAAACCTGTCTCTTATACACATCTGACGCTGCCGACGATATGCAGTGTGTAGA
>OJGS01000355.1_pt1 | contig 15555 bp, 9 predicted proteins | sample 1594531 | NCBI WGS metagenome assembly OJGS01 (sample SAMN05416816, study PRJEB24817) | seawater metagenome | isolation source: Sea water | place: Canada:Atlantic | collected 2013-07 | reverse complement strand
CGAGATCAGCCTCGGTCTCGTGGGCTCGGAGATGTGTATAAGAGACAGGATTATGATGTTAATGATGATATAATTCATCATCTTTCCGAAGAATATATTCTTAAGTTACCAAACTATAATAATTTATTTGAAGGCACTTTTGAGCTACTAGAATATTTACAACACAAATACCAACTTCATATTATTACCAATGGTTTTGAGGAAATTCAGACTAAAAAAATGGAAAAATCAGGTATTTATAAATTTTTTAATGAAGTAATTACGTCAGAATCTGTAGGAGTTAAAAAACCAAACCCAAAGGTTTTTGAATATGCATTAGAGAAAGCAAATACAAATGCTTCATCTTCTATCATGATAGGAGATAATATAGAGGCCGATATACAAGGAGCAATTAATTGTGGTATTAGAGCAATACATTACAATTCTGAAAAAAGTAATACCATACCAGATTCTATAACGTCTGTTAATCATCTTTTAGAAATAAAACAATACCTATAAAATAAAATTTTTACACATGAAATTTAAGTTAGTCCCCTTACAAATATTATTATGTATATCTTTTTTTATATCCTGCACAGACAATCTAAACTTTGACAATATAAATCTAGTTTTAGAACCCGTAGTTAATACACCAATAGTATACTTTGAATTAAATCAGAACAATTTTCTTGATGAATTTAACCAAGAAATATCTGTTGTTTCAGACATTACGGTATTTAGAATTTTAGAAACAACAATATTAAAAGAGAATTTAGTTGAACTAAAGATAGATTTTGAAGTAGAAAATGGATTTAATAGAATGTTTTTAATCAATATGTTTTTTTTAGACGATGATGACAACATTACATATACAGTTGATGAATTTATTATTGATGCTGGAGATCTAAATTATTCAGCTACTAGAACTATATTGATAGAAACTACTCCAGAATTTCTAAATTCGACAAGATTTAGGACAGATATTATTTTGCCACCTGCATCAACAAACTTAAATCCAGCTATTGAAAAAGTATTTAAATTTAGGTCTTCAGGAACTTTTTACTTAAGATTTTAATTTGATGAAAAAATATATTTTATTTCTAATATTGGCCATAACTACTTCATTAAATGCCCAGCAACAAATCTCATTTTCATTTGGAGAAATTCCTCAAAATCTAATGCTAAACCCAGGAGCAGAAACTAATTTTAAAAGTCATTATGGAATTCCTATTTTTTCTAATTTTCAGCTCACAATAGGAAATACTGGATTTCAAATGGGTGACTTATTTTCAAATGACTCTAGAAGTTTTAATGAAAAATTTGAGAAAGTATTAGATCAATTAAGCCCTGATGATTATATAAATTTAAACACGAAAGTTGATGTATTAAGTTTTGGGTATAGGCACGATAACAAAACCTATATTAGTGTTGGTTTTTATGAAGAATTAGACCTGATGGTTTATTTCCCAAAAGATGCTATTGAAGGGTTGTATTATGGTAATGATCCTTTTTTTAATAGATCATTTTCTATTTCCCAAGCAATTATGAAAGCAGACATATTAGGTGTTTTGCATGCTGGGATGTCTAGAAAAGTTGATGAAAAACTAACCATTGGAGGTAGGGTTAAAATATATTCTTCAAGTCTAAATGTTGAAACTAATAATAATTCTGGTTCAATTACCACTACCACCAATAATATTAACATATCCCGTTTAACATTGCAAAATCTCGATGCAGAAATAAGAACATCTGGAATTGCTGATTCTAATGATGTATTCTCTAACACACTGTTGGGAGGTAATTTAGGACTTGGTTTTGATGTTGGGCTAACCTATCATTTTTCACCTCAGCTAGAATTTACAGGAAGTATTTTAGATCTAGGGTTTATAAAGCATTCTAAAAATACTAGAAATTTTACCGCTAAAGGGAATTATATTTTAGATGGTATAAATTTTGAATATAATTCTGATGACCCTTTAGATTATTGGCAACAATTAGAGCAAGATATTGATGCAAGGATACCAACTGAGGAAACAGAAGATGCATATACCTCCTGGAGACCCATGAAACTTAACGCGGCACTAAAGTATAGTTTTGGTGAGAGAAGAAATAAACTCTGCTACTCAAAAACCCATAAACAGTATTATTATAACTCTATTGGGTTTCAGATTCATACTATTATGCGGCCGCTAAAGCCTCAATTTTCTTTTACTAGTTTTTATGAAAAATCTCTTTCAAAAAAAATACACACTAAATTTACACACACCATCAATGATTATTCTGCTGCTATTTTTGGTTTTGCAACCTCTTTACAAGTAGGGAAATTAAATATATTTGGTGTCTTAGACAATATATTAGCAGTAACAGATGTAGCTTCGGCTAATAATATTTCTCTTAACTTTGGATTTAATATTGTAATAGATTAATTATGAAATTCACCTACGTTCTTTTACTGTCTATTTTCTTTTCTACAGTTGTTTCTGGTCAGAAAAATAGTGTTACCAATAAACAATACATACTTGTTAAAAGTACATTTGATTTTTTAAAACAAGTAGATCGCTATAAGGCTAATTCTTTTACGAAGTTTTTATTTACCAAAGCTGGTTTTAACGTTTATCTAGACAATGAAGAATTACCAGAAGAACTATACTATAATAAGTGTAGCGCCATATATGTAGATGTGAAAGATAAGTCTAATCTATTTGCTACCAAAAATTACATAGAACTAGTAGATTGTAATGGCCGTTTATTGTATACCTCAAAGACAGGTTCTAGTAAACTAAAAGATTATGAAAAGTCTTACAGGCAATCTATAAGAAATGCGTTTTCTACAATAGAGAATTTAAATGCAATCTATTCTTCATTTTCTTCCACCAAAGTTGAAATCCCTAAAAAAGAAAATAAGGATCAAGAGTTGATGATCCTTTCCAACATAAAACAGGATGAAACGCCACAACTAGTCTCAGTAGATTTAAGTATTGAAGAAGTAAAAAAGTCTAATTATCTTAGATTGAATGCTCAGAAAAATAAAATGGGCTACCAATTAATAAATGCTAAAAAAGAGCTTGTTTTTGTGGTGTTAAATACCAGTAATAAGAATCTTTTTATTTTTAAAAATAAAAAGGGCATACTAATTAATAAAGGGAACTATTGGATAGCTGAATATTATGAAGATCAACAATTAATAACAAAACAGTTACAGATAAGGTTTTAATAATTGTATTTATCTCCCCACATTTTTTTTAGTTCTTGTCTAAATTTTTCTTCTCTTGCATTTTTTCCAGGCTCATATATTTTTGTGTTTGAAATGCTCTTTGGTAAAAACTCTTCCTGTATAAAACTACCATCATAATCATGGGCATATTTATAGTTTTTACCATAATCTAGATCTTTCATTAATTTTGTAGGCGCATTTCTTAAGTGAAGAGGAATTGGTAAATCACCTGTTGTTTTTACAATTTCTTGGGCTTTGTTAATAGCCATGTAAGAGGCATTGCTTTTGGGCGAGTTTGCTAGGTAAACCGCACATTGGCTTAATATAATTCTAGATTCTGGATACCCAATAACAGCAACTGCTTGAAATGTATTGTTTGCTAAAATTAAAGCTGTAGGATTGGCATTTCCAATATCTTCAGAGGCAGCTATTAATAATCTTCTGGCTATAAATTTTAAATCTTCACCTCCTTCAATCATTCTAGCCAGCCAATATACAGCACCATTAGGATCACTTCCTCTGATAGATTTTATAAAGGCAGAAACAATATCATAATGCTGATCACCAGTCTTATCATATCTCACAGTATTTTTCTGAATCTTTTCTAATACCAATTTATTAGTAAGTGTAATTATGTCCTCATTGCCAACAACCAATTCAAAAATATTTAATAATTTTCGTGCATCACCTCCAGAAACTTGCAATAAGGCATCGGTCTCTTTCAATGTTATTTGTTTTTTTGACAAAATTGCATCTTCTTTAATTGCTCTTTTTAATAATAAAATTAAATCGCTTTTGTCAAATGAATTTAAAATATACACTTGGCATCTAGATAAAAGTGCTGGTATTACCTCAAAACTAGGATTTTCGGTAGTTGCTCCAATTAAGGTTACCCAACCTTTCTCTACAGCGCCTAATAAAGAATCTTGTTGTGATTTACTAAAACGGTGAATTTCATCTATAAATAATATGGGGTTTTTAGTTGTAAATAATCCGCTTCCTTTTTTTGCTTTTTCTATTATTTCTCTTACATCCTTTACACCAGAGCTAATAGCGCTTAAGGTAAAAAAAGGTCTCTCTGAAGTTGTTGCTATAATATTTGCCAAGGTAGTTTTACCAATGCCAGGAGGTCCCCAAAAAATTAACGAGGGAAGTATTCCTTGTTTAATAAGGTTGGTTAAAATCCCTTTTTCACCTACTAAATGTCGCTGACTAATATAGTCTTCTAGTGTTTTGGGTCGCACTCTTTCTGCCAAAGGTTCATTCATATCTATAAAAATAGTAAAGATTTATGACAGAAGTTGTTAATTTAGTAACTGGTTTTGTTTTTGATAAGAATTATATATGCAAATAGACAGCTCTCTTACCTATCATAAAAATGTACTTTGGGTTCCCATAGTAGCCATTGTTGCAATATGGCTTATTTACTGGGTAGAAATTACGTTTGGATATAATTTTAATACATACGGAATCTTACCAAGAGAAATTAAGGGTCTTAGAGGTGTTTTATTTTCCCCTTTTATACATAGTGATGCTTCACATCTTTCTAACAATTCTATACCCTTATTTGTGCTGCTAGCGTCGTTATTTTATTTCTACAGAAAGATTGCTCACAAAGTTTTAATCTATGGCATACTTTTTTCTGGTTTGTTTTGTTGGATTATAGCAAGAGATTCTTATCATATTGGGGCAAGCGGTGTTATTTATCTGTTATTTAGCTTTATTTTCTTTAGTGGAATTATACGAAAACATTACAGACTTATTGCCATGTCCTTAGTGGTCATTTTTCTATATGGTGGCATGATATGGTTTATTATTCCAACTGAAGATAGAATTTCTTGGGAAGGACATTTGTCTGGTTTTTTAATAGGTCTTTTATTTGCTTTTTTATATCGAAAAAAAGGAATCGTAAAAGAGCAATATCAATTTTCTGAGACTGAATTTGATTTGTTATTTGATGAAAACGGTAATTTTTCACCACCAAAAGTAGAGGAGGAGCCTCTAGAAGGTTTATAGTAACCTTAGTGTAGCTTTTTTTTGATTAAGACTGCGATATTCTTTGACGAAGGGCCTCATACAAGAATGCACCACAAGCAACAGAAACATTTAAAGAATCTATAGATCCTAGTATAGGTAGTTTTGCTTTATAATCTACAATTTTTAGAACAGACGGGTTAATTCCTCTATGTTCAGACCCCATTACAATTGCAATAGGTTGTTTAAAGTCTACACTATACACCAAGTCTTCTGTTTTTTCTGTAGCAGCTACAATTTTTATAGCTGAAGCTTGTAACGTGTAAATTGCATCTTTAATATGATTTACTCTACAGATAGGAAGTTTAAAAGCTGCACCAGCAGAAGTTTTAATAGTTTCTGCATTAATAGGAGCACTACCACCTTGTTGAATAATAATACCATCTACACCAGTACATTCTGCAGTTCTAATAATAGCGCCAAAATTTCTTACATCTGATATTTGATCTAGTATTAAGAATAGGGGAGCATCTGTAGCTTCTAGACTAGTTTCAATTAATTTTTCTAAATCAGCAAATTCTATGGGTGATATTTGAGCTACTGCTCCTTGATGATTATTATTTTTAGAAAGTCTGTCAAGTTTTTCTACTGGAACAAAACTAGTAGTAATTTTTTCTTGCTTAATGAGCGTTTCTAATTCAAAGAATAAACTTCCTCTTAAACCTTTTTGAAGATATACTTTGTTGATTGTTGATCCGCTATTAATTGCTTCAATGATTGCTCTTAATCCAAATATTGTTGTGTTGTCCATAGATGCTGTAAAGGTATCATAAAAAAATCTCTAAGAACAAAAAGATTACTTATAAGTATTTATCTTTAAAAAAAAGATAGCACAAACTTTTACTTTAATTAGCAAGCTCAAATGTTTGAACAATCCCATTGTTTAAGCCAATAAGTAATGATGTTTTTTTGTCTTTAATTAATGCTACTGATTTTGCGTTACCATGTATATATAAACCAGTTTTATTTGGTCCTAAAACAGTGTAATTATCTTTTTTATTTGACATCAAAACTAATCCGTAGTTATTATCTAGTCTGGGTGTTTCTACTTCTGTATTATAAATGTTTCCAACAACAATTAAATCTTCATATCCATCCTTATTAATATCAATAGTTTCTCCATCTAAAATGGGCATGGTTTGTGCTAATTTTGGCAAAACTACTTTTTTAAATGTTCCATCAGTATTATTTATTAGTAAGAGCGATTTAAATTGATTTACTTCTCTTTGATATGCATCATAAATTTTTTCTCCATAAATATCGACCAAAGAAGCGTTTGCAAATTCACTAAAAGTTGGAATTTTTTCAGAAATAAAAGGCATTTGTTGAGTAGAACATTCCTTTCCTCTAGAGGGAACAAAAATACCGTTGTATTCTTGACTTAATACAACATCTAGGGAGCCATTATTATCAAAATCATTTGCATAAATTCTCATTGTTTTCTCATTAGATACCTTGTGTTTAATATTAGAACCTACATTTCCAATTAGATAATCTTTATAACCATCCTTATTAATATCTGTTTCTACAATTGTATACCACCACCCTTTCTCATTTTTTAGGTTACTCTTTTGGGAAATATCTTTAAAAGTTCCTTTGTTGTTTAAAAAAACACCAATATGAGTCCATTCACCAACAACCATAAAATCTTGCCATCCGTCGTTATTAATGTCAGTTGAGATCACTTTATTGATAATGCCAAAATTTTCTAATTCAGGACATATTTTATTGGTAACCTCAGTGAATTTTCCATTATTATTTTCAAAGATTAAAGAAGGAACATGTAATGGGTAATTTTGAGGTACGATTCTATTACCGACAATGAGATCTTGATCCCCATCATTGTCAAAATCAATTTTTGTCACAGTTTTACCACTGTAATTAAATTGATTTATACCAGAAGATGCGTCTCTTTTAAAATTACCCATGCCATCATTTAAATAAATTCTATCTTTTAGAGCCGAATCATTTTCAATAAATTCACTTCCTCCACTAATTACATACAAATCGTTATCCCCATCAGAATCTATATCTACAAAAAGAGCTTCCATATCCTCGTATTCTGAATCTTCTTTAAAAGCCTTAGAATTCATTTTCACATAGGAATTGTTTTTTTTGATATACAATGCTCCAGATTGATTATGTGCACCACCTATATAAAGGTCATCAATTCCATCACCATTAGCATCTCCTTTTGTTATAAATGGACCTAAAGATGATTGTTTATAGGGCAGCAGAATTTCCTTTTTAAAATCATTAAATGTATTTTCTGTATGTTTAAATGAAATGATGTTTTTAGATTTATTAAAGAGAGTTTTCTCTTTTTCTAATTTGTATGGCCTCGTTCTATTGGCATTTTTTTCTACAACAGTTAATGTAGTGTTACTATTAATATTATAAATTTCTTCATATTTTCCAGAAGGCCAGTATACTTTTACAGTATCAATTTTTTTAACATCACCCAATCCAAAATAAAGTGCATTATCTACAGAAGACAGGTAGCCTCTAACTCTTCTAGATTCTTTTATTTTTTGTTTTTTGTCGTAACTAATTAATACTTTTACAAAACTTTCTGATAGGTTTCCTTTTGGTATTATTTTTAAAAAATTTCCCCTCTTTTTTTCAACCGTTAAGTTTTTAAATAAAAAAGATTCACTATCCATATTGTTTACTACAAGATCTAAATCACCATCATTATCTAAGTCAGCATAGGCTGCACCATTAGAATAAGATAAGATATTTAAACCAGCACTAGCTGTTTTATTTTCAAAGCTTATATTGCCTTTATTTTTAAATAAAATATTTGATATTTTTTCGGAAGGCAGTCTATTGTAAATGCCTTCTTTTACTTTTAAAGGTACATTTCCTTGATAGTTTCTTTTTGTTTGTTGAATTTCCATCTTAATGTCATTATCTAGCGCATACCTTCTGTATCCATTGGTTACATAGATATCTTCATGTTGGTCATAATCTACATCAAAGATCAATCCAGCCCAACTCCAATCTGTTTTAGACAAACCAGAAAATTGCCCAACATTGTGGTACGTATCATTCCCCATATTTAGTTGAAGAGAATTGAACATATATTGAGTCTGATACCCTAATTTTTTTAATAAATTAAATTTTGGAACATTCATAGAGGCCATCAATGTTTTCGACCTAACGTGATCTTGTGATGCCATGTCTAGTACAAAAATGTCTTCTAAATTATCATTATTAATATCACCTATATCTACACCCATTCCATAAAAAGATACCTGCTTTGTAGCTTCTTTAATTGTATTGGTAAAAGTGCCATCTTTATTAGAAATATACATAGCATCAGGTATATAATAATCATTGGCTATGTAGATGTCTAGCCATGTATCATTATTAATATCTGCTATACAGAGTCCAAGACCAAATGATGGGTTAAGTAATCCAACTTTTTCTGTTATATTTATGAATTTCCCATTTTTGTTTTCGTAAAAATGACTAGCACTTTTTGAGAGATTATCTTTGTTCTGATTTATTTTATAAAAAGTTAATGGATCATAGCCATAAAAATCACTTTCATTCATTACAATGCAGTCTAGGTCTCCATCTTTATCATAATCAAAGAATGCTGTTTGAGTACTAATGCTATCGTCATCTAACCCATATAGGGTTGCTTTTTCTTTGAAGGTATTGTTTTTTTGATTTATTAAAAGAATATTTTTTCTTAGTTCTCTAGAATATGGGCCACCCTGAGAGACATAGATATCCAACCATCCATCATTGTTTACATCAGCAAAAGTAACTCCATTAGACCAGTTTTTATTTTTGTTAATTCCTGAGGAGTCGCTAACATCTTTAAAGGTTAAGTTCCCTTGATTTATATAAAGTTTATTAGGTACTTGGTTTCCACAAAAAAACACATCTTTTAGACCATCATTATTAATATCAGCAATACCAACACCAGCACCATTATAAAAAAAGTCAAAATCAAAGAGATTAGACCTAGTACTAAGGTCATGAATAATTTTATTATTAAAGACCAATCTACTTTTGTCTGATGTTATTTTTTCAAATAGATCATCATTTTGAACTTTATTAAATGTAATAGCTACTGGTTGAGTAATGCTGTTATTCTTACCAGCATCTTCACAACTAAAGAAACTAAGTGATAAAAACAGAAAGATTACTATTTTTTTTACATTCATTTGGTTACTTTTTTGTTCGCCTAAATTAGCACAACATATTGAAGTTCAATATTACAAAAAAAGGCTGTCTTTTCAGACAGCCTTTTTACTATTTTTAAAAGTCTTATATTATAGACAGTTTGTTACTGGAAGTAATCCTGGTGATCCTTCACCAAGGCCTACCTCTAGTAGTAAATCTCCATTTGGAGCATATATTTCAAAACTGATTTCTCCATACTGATCTCCTGGATTATTCCAGATAGCTGTTGCTGTTCCAGCAGGAATTGTAACTACAGTAGAAGCTTCGTAGAAACTTGTGCTTGCAGGACCAGTACATGCTCCTGTATCTAGAAAACTTCCGTCTCCGTAAGGAGTACACATTCCAAATTCTAGTACACTAACGGTTCCATCAGTAGCAGTTAAGGTAACTGTGATTCCATCACCACCATTTCCACCATTAGTTTGCCATCCGTCTCCGTAACTATCATGCATATCTACAGTGTAATCTCCTGGTATTGGTGAACATACCAAAGCAGCATTGTATTTGTATGGGGAAGCCCAATATCCACCAGTAATAATACCAGCAGCGTCAGCAGAACCATAAGATCTACCATCTGTTAAGTTTAGCTCTAGGTCAAATACATAAAGATCGCCAGGTGCATAATCTGTATCAGATAATCCCATTGCAGCAGTTGCTTCAGCAAATGTAGCAGTCATAGTAGCTCTAGGCAAATCAACTGGTCCACTAGTAAAGTCTGCAGCAGGAATTGTTTTAATTAAAGATTTTGTTAAATCTGTAAAACCATTGTCTGGTGATAAATCTCTAATAGATACATAGATACTTACGCTTTCCATTAAAGCTCCGCCTTCATCATCTTGTTCTTCTATAACCTGAGACCAAAAAGATGCCGGATCACTCGAATTTAAGACGTTGGAGTTTGAGTCATCACTGATGGTTCTCAAAATAGCTCCTGCTTCTGTATCTGCTACTACTTGATCAATTACTTGATCCGAATCTTCACAAGAATTGAGTGAAAATACTATGATAGTAGCAAGAAAAATTTTAATTATATGTTTCATGTTATAATTCATTTTTTTTGTTATTATTAGTTAGCTGGATTTGTTACACCAGTATCCCAAAAGACTTTCGTATTTAAATCTAATCTTTGTAAGATATTAGGGTTTGTAGCAACCTCACCACTTGGATACAATATAGTTCTTGGAAAAGATCCTGACTCTGTTGGTGTAGCTAAACTTCTTGCCAATGTTCTTGGGTACCCAGTTCTTCTAATAAAATTAAAAGCATCTCCAGCACCACCGTACATTGCAATGAAATATTGCTCTCCTAGTAAATCCATTTTGTCTTTAGCAGTAGGGTAACCAACAGCATCTAAACCACTTGTAGCAGCTGCACTATTAAATTCTCCTACTTTTGAAGCTATCCAAGCTGCAACGTCAGCTGCATCTGGAGCAAATGTATTATCAGCACTACCATCTCTAGAACCAAAAGATTGAACTTTTGCAATAGATTTAGTCATTCCTGCCTCGTAATGAGTAGCAGCATCCGTAGAATTACCAAGTGCTAAATAAGCTTCAGCTTTCATGAAATCTACATAAGATGCTAAATAGATAGGATCTATACCTGCACCAGCACCACCTTTTCCAAGACCAACTGCCTGTGGATATAGTAAATCCATAGATGCAACATATCCTATATAATCTCCATCACTATTAAATTGAGCCTCAAAAGGTGTATAATCTGCATTACCATCAAAACTACCACCTGCTGGATATACTCCTGAAGCAGTTCTAGTAAACCCATCTGGAGGTGTTCCTTCATCATTTCCATGAGTTCTTCCCCAATATCCTAGAGGTAAAGAACACCATATATCTTCATCTGGCGTGAATTGTAAATGAGCTGGAGCTTCTTGTAAAGAACAAGACAATGTTTCTCCGTTTGGATCATCTTCAAACAAGTAAATTGTACCAGCTGGACCAAACCTACCATTTATATCTTGGAATAAGGTGTAGTTCCCTGGAGTTCTCCATGTTTGTCTGTAGAAATAGTAACGTCTTCTAGGATCTGTATCTGAAGATAAATCTCCATACTGACCAACCATAGTTTTCATCAACCAATTAGACTGATAAATGTTAGCACCTGAATTTTCATAATCTGAAGCATACGCGGGATGACGGTTGTCTGGCGATAAAACATTGGTTCCATAGTCAAACTGAAAATCATCAGCAGTACTTTCAATTACTCCTGTCGCAGAAGCAACAGCTGCATAATTACCAACTGTTAAGTTTGCACGCATCTGTAACGTTTTTACAAGTTTAGACCATTTACCAGCATCTCCGTCATAAAAGAAATCTGTTCCAGTACCAATACCTGCTCCTGAAGCAAAATGTCCTGCAGCTTCACTTAAGTAAGCAATAGCAGCATCATAAACACTTGCATCATCATCTACAGATGGCTTAGGGAATTCAGCCGAATTATTTGCTTCACTCCAAGGAATATCTCCAAGATAATCTACTAACTGCATTAATGTATGCGCTTGTAAAGTTTTAGCAACTCCTAAATGGTAAGATAAATCTCTATCAGGATTAGCTTCATTAATTTGCTCTAAAGCTAATAAGTTAGGCTGGTTGTTACTATAAAATGAATTCCATGCACCGTTAAGTGTACCATCACCATAGTTGTCTAGGTATTGTCTACCTCCCATGTAACTAATTCTACCTAAATCTCCACTATTATTACTAAATGTTCTTTGTGAACCTCTGTAAGATAATTGAATTGAGTTTAGTAATAAATCAGGGTCTGCCTGATCACTTGATAGAGCATTTGGAGAAGCTAACAACTCCATTTCTACCGTTTCACATGAGTAGAAGCTCGTAGCCGAAACGGTTACAAAAAGAGCTGCTACTATTAATCTGTATATATATTTCATGTTTTAAGTTTTTTTAAAATGATATTTTTACACTAAGACCATATCTCTTTGTACTTGGTCCGTTTAGATAATCAAAACCTCTACCATTTCCAACTCCAACTCCTGCAACGTTTGGATCAAAATTAGCTGCATCTGGTGTGTTGTATGCGTCGTACCATAAGTTAAATCCACTTGCAGTGATTGATAAAGCTCCAAAAGGAGTTTTATCTAAAATAGCTTTAGGTAAAGAATAACTTAAAGATACTTCTTGTAAACGTATTACAGAGGCATCATAAATTGTTAATTCTTTAGGTCCAAATAATAAGTTAGAGAAATAATATTGTGAGTTATTAATCTGTAATGTATTAGGCTGTCCAGTAGATTCTAGGATACCTGGTAGGATAAAAGTTTTATTTCTATCTCCATTAATTAACCCTCTACCTAATAATGTAGCAACTGTAGTTGTTGCTATATCTCCTCCTTTTGTATGACTTAAAAGAAAACTAAATGTAAAGTTTTTATAAGACATAGAGTTGTTGATGTTCATTACATAGTCAGGATTTGGATCTCCAATAATTGGAGTAATAGATCTACCATCTTCAAGTACAATATTACTTTCTGATAAATAATTACCATTACCACCTACTAATAAGTTACCATCTGCATCTCTTTGAATTCTAGTTCCAACAATAACACCTAACTGTTCTCCTTTAATGGCTGCGTTACCACCTAAGAAGGCTGCAGTAGAACCAGCATAAATAATCTGGTCATCTTCTTGTTCAGTTACAATTTGCTTACTCTTAGAAAAGTTAATGTTAGTATTCCAGTTGAAACCATCACTTAATTCACTTCTAACAAAGTCTACACCTAAATCTATCTCAATACCATCACCTTGAACTTGTCCAATATTTACTTGTGACTGAGAAAAACCAGTACTATTTGGTAAGTTTTTAAATACAATTAAATCTGTACTTGTTCTATCATAGTAAGAGAAATCTAATCTAATTCTTCTGTCTAACATTTGAGCTTCAAATCCTACTTCAAGTTCACTGATAAGTTCAGGCTTTAAATTTGGATTTGCTTCTGTACCACTAATTGAATTAGTTACAACACTTCCTAAAAGACCACCATTAATTTGAGTAGTTTGATTTACTGTGTTTATGGTTGGATATCCTTCTGGGAAACCAGCAGACTGTCCTAAACCAGCTCTTAATTTAAGGTAATTAAGACCTTTACCACTTGCAGATTTTAAACCTTCAAAAGCTGCTGTTGGTAAGAAAGATGCACTTACACTTGGATATAATAAACTATTATTTTCAGTTGGTAGGTTAGATACCCAATCTTGTCTTGCTGATAATGTTAAGAATGCATAGTTTTTGTAATCTATAGCTGTTTCACCAAAAAGACCTACAATATTTCTTTTTTGTAAGAACTGTATTGGAGATTGATTTTCGAAGTTAAAATGTGCAAGTGTTCCAAATACTATTTGACCTGTACTTGCAACTCCTTGTAATTCAAAGGATCTTGAACGACTTGTTGCTCCTGCAACAAAGCTAATTCCAATATTTTCACCAATTTCATAGTTACCATTGAAAGCAGCATAATGATCCCAAATATTTACATTGTTATCATACGTTGTTAAAAATCCAAATACTGCAGCATTGAAGTTTACACCATTTTTATTTGAGTACGCTTTATTTCTTTCGTTATAAAAATCTAAACCTGCTCTGTATGTAAAACCAAGGTTTTCATTAATTTCATATGTTAATGAAGCTGTTGTGAAAATTCTGTTTGTTAACTGTCCATTCTGAGCATTTTTAACTGACCATCTTGGATTGATGATATCATTACCATTACGGTAGTAAATACTTCCTCCATTTTCTGGAATTTCAAAAGGTAAGCCCATTAAATCAACATTTCTTGGTGTAAAGAACACATTTCCAAAAGTTGACCATCCTAGAGTACCGTTACCTCTACTTGCAGCTACTGGCGGAGAAACAACACTACTTCTACTATAATTCATAGAACCTTGAATGGTAAACTTATTACTAAGTTTTGCACGACCACCTACAGCTAAGGTATTTCTAATTACATTGTTTCCAGGAGTAAATCCTTCTTCGTCTAAATGACTATAGTTAAGGTTGTATGATACATTACCATCATCAGAGGATCCTCTCATATTTAGAGAAGTATTACTAATAACACCTGTTCTAAAGAAATTTTCAACACTGTTGTAAGGTTTCCAGTCATATCTTTCACCTGTATATTGTTGGTTTAATATATTATTACCTCCTAAGAAGTTGTTTAAGAATGCACCTGAACCGTATGGATGTTCTACTGTTCCATCAGGTTGTATTGTTCCTGCAGGGTCATTATTATAACCATCTACACCATCTGCATTAAAAGAAGGTCCCCAGTTACTGAAAAACCATCCAAAAGATTGATCAAATCCACCACCATACTGATCTTGATAATCAGGTAAAGAAGCGATATCATTGAAGAAAATAGATTGTGTAATAGAGATTTCACTCTTTTTAACACCTTTTTTAGAAGAACCTGCTTTGGTTGTAATAACAATTACACCATTTCTACCAGCTGTCCCATAAAGCGTAGATGCTGCAAGACCTTTCAAAACATTGATGCTTTCAATGTTGTTTGGGTCTAAATCTAAAAAACGACTTGAACCTACATTTCCACTTAAAAAGTTTCCTTGTGAGTTGGTATCACTACTAAAAGGAACACCATCTACAACAAATAAAGCTTGATTACTTCCTGTAATGGAAGAATACCCTCTAATTACAACATTCGTTGCAGAACCAGAAGTACCACTTTGAGATGTAATTTGAACACCTGACGCTTTACCAGATAAAACTCTAGCAACATCCCCTTCGGCTCTTTGCTCTAGTTGTTCAGAACTTACCTCACTAACGGCATAACCTAAGGCTTTCTTTTCTCTTTTAATACCTTGTGCAGTAACGACGATTTCATCTAAAACCTCACCACCTTCTTCAAGAGTAACGTCGATAACGTTGGAAGAACCAACAGTTTTTTCAACAGTTTTGTACCCTAGGTAATTAAAAACTAAAACATCACCTGATTTTGTTTTGATAGAATACTTTCCATCAAAATCAGTTTCAGCTCCCGTACTTGTACCTTTAACAATAACACTTACACCTGGTAAACTACCAGTGTTGTCAGATACTGTACCAGAGCTGTCTCTTATACACATCTGACGCTGCCG